>Ga0209550_10000388_pt1 | contig 40254 bp, 33 predicted proteins | sample LauGreSuBDMM15SN_2_FD_187567 | JGI IMG/M metagenome (GOLD analysis project Ga0209550, IMG submission 187567) | Freshwater lake microbial communities from Lake Michigan, USA - Su13.BD.MM15.SN (SPAdes) (version 5) | ecosystem: Environmental > Aquatic > Freshwater > Lake | place: Lake Michigan...
CAATTAATTTATTAACTAGCTTTGGAGTTATGGAAAACACCAATCCAAAACCGCAGCGCCGTGTGAGGTATAAGGGGACACATCCCAAGGCTTTTCAGGAGAAATACAAGGAATTGCAGCCGGAGCAATATGCTGCGGATATTGAGAAAGTAATTCAAAAAGGAAGAACTCCCGCAGGTATGCACTTGTCTATTTGTGTGAATGAGATCATGGAATTCTTGCAAATTCAACCCGGACAAATTGGTTTAGATGCAACCCTTGGTTATGGCGGACATAGCAAAGAAATACTCACTAGACTAACTCCAGGCGGATTATTATATGCTACAGATGTGGACCCAATTGAATTACCCAAAACCACAGAGAGATTAGCTGCTTTGGGCTTTGGCCCCGATGTTTTGATCACAAAAAAAATGAACTTTTCCGACATCGATCAAGTTACAGTGGAAGAGGAAATATTCAACTTTGTGCTGGCAGATTTGGGTCTTTCATCCATGCAAATAGACAATCCAGAACGCGGCTTTTCTTTGAAAGCTGCTGGTCCACTAGACTTAAGACTCAACCCAAAAAGTGGCAAGCCTGCCTCTGCTATTTTGCCCCATTTATCGCAAGGAGAACTACAAAAAATATTGTGGCTCAACGCAGATGAACCTTATGCCGAAATTATTGCAGAGGCCATCGTTGGCAAATTTAAAAAAGGTGGCAAAATAGAAACCACCGCCCAATTGCAAGATATCATTGCAGAGGCCCTTGATTTTTTGCCAAAGAAAGACCGCAAAGAACTCATTAAAAAATCTTGTCAGCGCTGCTTTCAAGCTGTACGCATTTACATCAACGATGAATTTGGTGTTTTGGATAAGTTCTTAGAAAAACTGCCTTATACGCTCGCCCCAGGCGCCCGAGTTGCAATATTAACCTTTCATTCTGGCGAAGACCGCCGTGTAAAAAAAGCTTTTCAGAATTTTCATAGAGCTGGCGTTTATTCCGAAATTGCCAAGGAACCCATTCGCCCAACTGGCGCTGAGATTTTCAATAATCCCAGGGCAAGATCCGCAAAATTGAGGTGGGCTATTAAAAGTGTCTAAAAATGCTGTCCAAAATTGAGGAAGCTGTTCCATTATATTGGTCACTATTAAGATGAAAAATGCTGTTTTGGTTCGAACCAAATTATTTTACTGCTGATTAACTGAATGTTATGAAATTAATACCAGATTAAAAGAAAGTTTGGCAAAGTATTGGACATAACCTTTATATCTAAAATCATTTTACTTGATATACTAAAAATCCCAGTCTAATAGCCATTAGATTGGGATTTTTTTTGCCACCAACCTTACAAGGAGCATTTTTTGCCACCAAGACTCAAAGGCACAGAGTTTTCTTAAATAATAAAAAATAATTTGTTGCATTAGCGCCTTTACAGCAAAGCGTTTTCTTAAATAATAAAATTATCTTGGTGACATTGCGCCTTGGTGGCAAATATATTTCTTTAATAATAAAAAAAAATAACTTGGTGCCTTAGCGTCTTGGTGGCAAATAGATTTCTTTAATAATAAAAAAAAATAACTTGGTGCCTTAGCGCCTTGGTGGCAAAAAACCAAACTTATTTCCCGCCAAGCTTATCTGTATCGAAGCCGCGTTTTTTAGCCATTTCTTCCAGCTTGAGCTGGAATTTAGACTTAGTTACAGGTTTCTTTCTGTTTTCTTGAATTTGCGCATGTAAGGCTTTATCATCCACAAAGGTGCGGATCAATAATTGTTGACCTATGGTAAATAGGTTCGACAAGAAATAATAATAGGTTAAACCACTGGCATAGTTGTTAAAGAAACCAAGGAACATCACTGGCATGAGGTAGCTAATGATTTTCATTTGTCCTGTTACACCCGTCATTTGATTGTTGTACATGGTATAAACTAAGGTAGAAACGGTCATGAGCAAGGTAAACAAACTCACGTGGTCGCCATAGAATGGGATAGAAAATCCTAGGTTCAAAATGCTATCGTAGCTAGATAAATCGCTACTCCACAAGAATGCTTTTTGGCGTAATTCAAATGCACTTGGGAAGAATTGGAACATGGCAATCAAGATTGGCATTTGTAGCAATACCGGCAAACAACCACCCATTGGGTTAACTCCTGCCTTGCGATACAACTTCATATTTTCTTGTTGCATTTTGGCCATATCGTTGCCAAACTTCACTTTTATCTCGTCTATTTCCGGTTTTAACACACGCATTTTAGCAGAAGATAAATACGATTTGTAAACCATAGGAAACAATAAGGTTTTTACGATAACGGTGAGTAATAAAATCACCAAACCAAAGTTAACGAAATATTGACCCAAGAAAAAGAATACGTTTACAGTTAAAATTTTGTTTACCCAACCAAAGATACCCCAACCCATTGGCACCACATTTTCGAGTCCAACATTGAGTGATTTGAGTGTTTTGTAGTGGTTAGGACCAAAATAAAACTGCATGCCAAAAGATTCAGCCTTTTCATGGTTATAGGTGAGTCCAATATTGGCATTGAGGTGCTTCACAAACTTCATCGACTCATCATTCTTGGTTTCAAGCGTGGCATTGTCGAAAGTTTTGTCGCTAATAAGTGAGGTATTGAAATATTGTTGTTTAAATGAAATCCATTGCAAAGGTGTTTTAAGGTCTTCTTTTACCTCCTTTGTTTCTGCCAAATAATCTGGATCTTCGTTGCTGTAGCGGTAATAGATGGTTGATGTTTTAGATTCTGCCTCATGCGTTTTTTCTTGTTGCAATAGGTTCTGTTTCCAGTTTAAATCCAAGAAATTATTGTTTGGCGCAATTACAGCATCCATGCCAATGAGGTTAATTTTAAAATCAACCAAATTGTTGTTTTGGTTCAAGGTAATTAAGTGCTCAATATATTGGCCATCGGCTACTTGCACTTTCATGGAAACACCTTTACCACCGTTAATACTTGTTGGTACAAAGAACAAATCTTTGGTAGAAATAGCTTTGGCATCGCGGGTGGCAAAACCGTATGAGAAATCGTTGCCATCGCCATCCAAAATCACAAGCGGAGAACCATCGGAGCGCTTGTATTTCTTTAATTCAACTTTGTATATTCTTCCACCTTTGTTGCTAATGTCAACCTTTATTTCTTCATTTTCAAGGGTTGTAAATTTGTTGGTACCCTCGCTAAATTGAGCAAATGTGCCAAAAGCATTTTGCATAGCGTTGCTATCAATGATGGCAGGTTTTGCAATTTCTTCGGTTTGAACCAAAGTAGCTGCAATGCTATCGTTGATAGTGCGCACCAATGTAAGCGAATCTTGGCGACGTTTTGCAGTATCAATTTCTGTTTGAGAAGGCTGGTTGATATAGGCATAGCCTATCAATATTAAAAAAATTAGGCCTAGCCCTATAATCGAATTTCTGTCCATTTTAATTTTTAAAAGCGGGGCGAAAATAGGCAAATACCTGAATATTTTTCAAAGAAATAGATGAGGTGGTAAAAGGGTAGTTTTTACTACGAAGAAAAAAAAATTTGCCACAAAGGCGCTAAGGCACCAAGTTTTTTTTACCATTAAAAATAAAAAACTCCGCGACTCAGTGACTTGGTGGTAATGTTTTAGCCACCAAGGCGCTAAGGCTCCAAGATTTTTATTAAATAAATTAAAACAAAAACTCTGTGTCTTGGTGACTTGGTGGCAAAAAAAATTACTTTTGGCTTTTGATTACTGCGGCTTTTACGAATTTAATGAAGAGCGGGTGTGGGTTCAAAACGGTACTTTTATATTCTGGGTGAAATTGTACACCAATAAAATAAGGGTGGTTTTTGATCTCAACAATTTCCGCCAATTTGGTATCGGGGTTAATGCCTGTTATTTGCATACCCTTTGCTTCAAAATCTTTTATATAGGCATTGTTGAACTCAAAACGGTGACGGTGGCGCTCATTCACTTTTGTTTTCTCATAAGCACTGTATGCTTTGGTTCCTTTGGTAACCTCACAAACGTAAGACCCCAAGCGCATGGTACCGCCTTTTTTGGTGATTTTTTTCTGGTCTTGCATCATGTCGATTACCGCATGTTTGGTTTTAGGATTCATTTCGGTGCTGTGCGCATCTTTCCAACCAATTACATTTCTGGCAAACTCAATTACTGCCATTTGCATACCTAGGCAAATCCCAAAAAATGGAATTCCTTTTTCGCGGGCAAATTTAATGGCAGCTATTTTACCTTCGATACCGCGTTCTCCAAATCCAGGAGCAACCAAAATACCGTCTAATTCTGCCAGTTTATGTTCAATGTTATCTTCGGCCAATAATTCACTGTGGATGTATTGAACCTTAACCCTGGCTTCATTTGCCGCACCTGCATGAATAAAGGCTTCAATGATTGATTTATAAGCATCTGGCAATTCAACATATTTACCAATAATACCAATGCGCACTTCGTTTTTCGGATTTTTATGTCGGGTTAAAAAGTTTTTCCAACTCTCCAAATCTGGCTCATTCTTGGCAGATAATTTCAATTTAGATAAAACAGTTTTATCCAACTTTTCTTTGAGCATCATCAATGGCACATCGTATATGGTAGGCACATCTAAGGCTTCAATAACCGAATTGGTATCTACATTGCAGAATAATGCTATCTTCTTGCGCATTTCTTTGGTAATAGAATGCTCAGTTCTGCAAACCAAAATATCTGGTTGAACGCCGCTTTCCAGTAACAATTTAACGCTGTGTTGGGTCGGTTTTGTTTTTAATTCTTTGGTTGAACTCAAGTAAGGCAGTAAAGTTAAATGCACCACAAGCGCGTCTTCATCTTTCATTTCCCAGAGCAATTGGCGCACAGATTCAATATAAGGTAATGATTCAATATCACCCACAGTGCCCCCAATTTCAGTAATGATAAAATCAAATTCGCCAGTATCGCCTAATAGTTTGATTCTTCTTTTGATCTCATCTGTGATATGCGGAATAACCTGAACAGTCTTGCCTAAATAGGCCCCTTCACGTTCTTGGTTGATTACATGCTGGTAAATTCTACCGGTTGTAACATTGTTAGCCTGCGAAGTTGGGCTATTTAAAAATCTTTCGTAATGACCCAAATCTAAATCGGTTTCGGCACCATCTTCGGTTACAAAACACTCACCATGTTCGTATGGGTTTAGCGTACCTGGATCCACATTGATGTATGGATCTAATTTTTGAATGGTTACGGTATACCCTCTGGCTTGCAAAAGTTTTGCTAAGGAAGCTGCAATAATTCCTTTGCCTAGTGAGGACGTAACTCCGCCTGTAACGAAAATGTATTTTGGTGTCATAATGATTTTACTTGAGGCACCAAATACGGCAAAAACTATAGGGGAATCTGATTGCTAGGTCCTTAAATCAGACATTCAAAAAGAATAAAGTTAAACCGTAAATGTGTACTTACGGGATACAAAAGTAGGTTTTTTAGTACCGGCAACCAAAATGGCAGAATGATTGTTTTCAAAAAGTTGTCAACAAGAGGAAGACTTGGAGACTTGGAGACTCTACAAAAAAGGTGGGCAAGCCCACCTTTTTTATAACCCCAACCTGAAGGTTGGGGTTGGTTTTTTCATCTCCTCTTCTCCATATCTCCAAGTCTCCCCTTCTCCCACTCTCCACATCTATATTTCCCTATTAACGTCCCATTGCTCCATATAATCAGCTACTCTTTTCAAGAAGCTGCCGCCGAGTGAGCCATCTACTACACGGTGGTCGTAGCTTAGGCTGAGGAACATCATGTGACGGATTGCAATCACGTCGCCCATTTCGGTTTCGAGTACTGCAGGTTTTTTCTTGATAGAGCCTGTAGCCATAATAGCTACTTGTGGTTGGTTGATGATGGGTGTGCCCATGAGGTTTCCAAATCCACCAACATTGGTTAGGGTAAAAGTACCACCTTGAATATCATCTGGTGCCAATTTATTTGCTCTTGCTTTATTGGCCATGGCATTTACCGATTTGGTTAGTCCAACCATGTTCATGGTATCAGCATTTTTTATAACTGGCACTATTAAGTTACCGCTAGGCAATGCTGCTGCCATGCCAATATTGATGGCTTTGCGTTTTATAATATTATAGCCATCAACGGTTACATTGATCATTGGGAAATCTTTGATGGCTTTTACCACACACTCTATAAACATTGGCGTAAAAGTGATGTTCTCCCCTTCCCTTTTCTCATATACTTTCTTGGCCTTTGCTCTCCAATTAACCATATTGGTTACATCTGCTTCCACAAATGAGGTAACATGCGGACTAGTATGCTTGCTCATAACCATGTGATCGGCGATGAGTTTGCGCATGCGGTCCATTTCTATTACTTCGTCGCCACCAGATAAGCTAACGGCTGCTTTTGCGGCTGGGGCTGCTGGAGTGTTTGAAGCAGCAGGTGCTGAAACAACAGGAGCAGAAACTACAGGGGCTGCTGCAGGAATTGGTGCAGCATTGTTATTACCACCTTGTAAATAGCTTAAAATATCGCGCTTGGTAACTCTTCCTTCAGCACCTGTACCTGGAATGGTTTCCAAAACAGCCATACTAATATTTTCGGCACGGGCAATATTCAAAACCAAAGGAGAATAAAACCTGCTTCCACCAATTGGCGCAGTGGTTTGCTGAACCGATGCCATTGTATTTTCAACAGATTGAACGGCTGCTTTTACCTCAACTGGCGCTTCCACTTTTAGGGCGACAGGTGCAGGAGCTGCAGCACTCGTTGATCCTTCCAAAGCAATAATTGCAATTGGGGCATTCACAGGAACTACATCACCTTCTTTGAAAAGAATTTTAATTAATTTTCCACCTTTAGGAGAAGGTACTTCAGAATCTACTTTATCTGTAGCAATTTCTAAAACAGTTTCATCAGGAGCAATCATGTCTCCTTCGTTTTTTGTCCAACGAATAATAGTTGCTTCTGCAATACTCTCACCCATTTTGGGCATTACCAATTGAAATTCCGACATAGTGACTTATTAGAATGGTTTTAATCTATATTTATTTATTGGTTCAGGCCGAAACCAAAACCAACTAATAGCGGCAAATTTATTTTAAATTAGCAATTGAAAAAACTTTTATCAATTTTGAATTGCAATGTGCTATTTCTCAAGGGATGACCATTCCAATTGTAAATCTACCAATTTCCTATAAATCCCGATAGGGTTAGCCATTAGTTCTTCGTGTTTACCCATTTCTTGAACAGTACCTTTGTCGATTACAATGATTTTGTGTGCATTTCTAACAGTAGATAAACGATGCGCTATAACAAAGCTGGTGCGGCCCTTCATTAAATACTCTAAGGCTTCTTGAACCAATTGTTCGCTTTCACTATCTAATGAACTTGTAGCTTCATCTAACAACAAAATGGCTGGGTCTTTAAGGATAGCGCGGGCAATGGCAATTCGCTGACGTTGGCCACCGCTTAATTTAATACCACGTTCGCCAACCACTGTTTCATAAGCCTCAGGAAATCGCTGAATAAATTCATGGGCATTTGCCTTTTGGGCAGCGGCTAATATTTCCTCATCGCTCGCATTTGGTTTGCCATAAGCAATGTTTTCTTTGATGGTGCCACCAAAAAGAATCACATCTTGAGGCACAAAAGCAATTTGCTTCCTTAATTCTGTTAAACCAAATTCTTCACTATTAATGCCATCAAAGAATATTTGTCCGGTAGTAGGCTCATAAAACTTCAATAAAAGAGAAGCAATGGTACTTTTACCCGCGCCACTTGGGCCAACCAATGCCACTTGCTCACCGTAATTTACTTCCAAATTTATATTTCTCAATACCTGCACATCTTTGCGTGAAGGATAAGAAAAGGCAACATTTTCAAATTTCACATTTCCTTTAATGCGGTGAATTAAGGGTGCTTCATTCATGATTAAATCAACCTCCTCACCACCCTCGCGCAATAGCTCTCTGACTCTTTGAGTAGCACCTAATGTTTTTTGTAACTGACTAAACATATCTGCAAAGCCAGCAAAAGTTCCACCCACAAAGGCAGAAAAAATAACAAACATGGTTAAATCGCCTGCACTTAAATCGCCACTCTTGATCATGCCTGCGCCGTACCACATGACAAAGGCAATGGCCCCAAAGACACTAAAAATCATGAAGCTCACAAAAGCTCCCCGGTAGCGGGCATTTGAAATGGCTGTTTCAACCACACTAAAAATGCTTTTGCTATACCTTTTCATCTCATAAGATTCGCTGGTGAATGCTTTCACAATAGAAATCCCTTGAAAAGTTTCTTGAACAATGGTGCCACTTTCGGCCAATTGGTCTTGTGCTTTTCTAGCCATTTTTCTAATTCGAACTCCAAATAATACTGCAACAACAGCGATTAATGGAACCACAGCAAGCATGACCAAAGCCAATTCTACCGAAATCCAAAAGATAAAACTTAGCCCAATGATTAGGGTAAAAATTCCTCTTAAAAATTCGGCCAAAGTGAAAGAAATGGCGTCTTGAATTTGAGATAAATCGGAGCTTATTCTGTTGCTTAAATCGCCAACCCTTTGGTCGCTGTAAAAACTCATAGGCTGGCTCAATAACTTGCCATATAAATCGGTGCGCATGTTGGCCAATGATTTTTCGCCTACCTCAGTTAAGAGGTAAATACGCATAAAAGAAAAGATGGTTTGAACCGAAAGTTGAAGAAACAATAAAAGTAATATGGTATTTAAACTCCATTGCACTGTTTTTAAGTTGAAGCCCAAAGCCTCTGTATTCATGCTAGCTTGCGGCAATTGCACTTGAGCCCCAGGTGCCGCAGCATCAATCATTTTTCCTAATAAAAATGGAAAAATCATGGTGCTAAATGCTGATAAGGCGATGAAAACCAAACTCAAAATAAACTTGCCTCTAAAAGGTTTTATATAAGCAAACAATGAAAGTGCCTCGCTTAAAGTTTCCTTGGTAATTTTTGCTTTTTCTGGTTCCTGTTTGAGGTTGCCATTGCTATTAAAACTTCTCTTTGCCATAAATGAGACGCAAATATATGCCTACAATTACCACAACCTTCAATAAATCTATCAAATGAAGAAATTTGTCGACAAAAAAATAAATATACGTATTATTAAAAAATAGATACGTATATTTGAAGGATGAAACAAAAAAATAAAACCAAACTTACTTTAACTTGTGACCCAGATATAATTCTGGAAGCAAAAAAATATGTGGAGCAAGAGGATGAGTCGTTATCCTCTATCGTAGAAGATTTTCTGGCAACATACATTGCGGTTAAGAAAAATAAATCAAAGGGAGAATATCAATTTCATTCTCCAGAAATTAATAAATTATCAGGTATTTTTAAATTAGGGAATCACCGTAATTACAAAAAAGAATTTAAATCTTAATGCGAACTATTTTTGTTGACGCTAATGTAATTATAGATTGGCTGAATAGCAATTCGGATCAAAACGAAACTTGCACTAAGTGTTTAGAATTAATTTTCTTACGCTACCAAAAACCGATGGTTTCGCCTGTAAGTATTGCTATTGTTTATTATTTGGTTGGCAAGAAAGTGAAAAACAAAAAAATGTTAAAGAATACGCTACAAGAAGTTTTTTTAAACTTTAGGGTAAGTAGCGAAAACCAAGAAACTATAAACAAAGTTTTTGCTTCCAACTACTTGGATATTGAGGATGGCATTCAGTACTTTTCGGCCATTGACGCGGGAGCAGATGCCATTGTAACCTTCAATGGATTCGACTACATAAATTCAAAAATACCCATTATTCACCCTGAAGAATTTTTACAACTGCACTTATTTAAATAGGAGACTATTCGAAACGCAAGTGTTTAACCGATTCACCAGAATCTCTCAATTCAATCAAAGAATCGATGCCAATTTCTAGGTGTTTGGTTACAAATTGTGCGGTAACAGACACATCACTTTTTGAAGTTTTTACCCCTTCAGGAACCATAGGATTGTCGCTTACTAACAACAATGCACCCTTAGGAATTTCATTCACAAAACCAGTGATAAAAATAGTGGCTGTTTCCATGTCGATTCCCATAGCACGTGTTTTACGCAAGTAATTCTTAAACTCTTCATCGTGTTCCCAAACACGGCGGTTGGTAGTATACACTGTGCCAGTCCAATAATCCATTTCATGTTTTACAATAGTAGCCGAAACTGCTTTTTGCAACCTAAAAGATGGAAGTGCTGGAATTTCTTGCATGATATAATCGTTGCTAGTACCCTCTCCTCTAATGGCCGCGATGGGTAAAATTAAATCTCCGATTTTGGTGGACCTTTTTAATCCACCACATTTGCCTAAAAACAAGGCAGCTTTTGGATGAATGGCGCTCAATAAATCCATGCAAGTTGCAGCCATTGCACTTCCCATTCCAAAATTAATGATGGTAATATTGTTAGCAGTAGCGGTTTGCATGGGTTTGTCTTTACCCATTATTTCTACATCAAACCTTTTGGCAAAAATCTCTACATAGTTGATAAAATTGGTGAGTAAAATATATTCACCAAAATCTTTTAAATCACGACCGGTATAGCGGGGTAACCAATCAGTTACAATTTCTTCTTTAGTTTTCATAATGGCAAGATAGGTTATAGTAAAAATGAAACCAAGAATGATTATTAGGCATCGTCGCGCAATTTAAACATGCCACTCATGAGGTCTTTGAATTCGAAACCCTTTACCAATTGATTTTTACTTAACTGACTGTATTCTGCTAATCCGTGTAGAACCAATTCCATTAAAATCAATTTTTCTGATTCTTGCGACTTAGGATACAATGATTTAACCAATTCACCAAGACCTTCAACGGTAAGGAGGGCGTTTAAGTAGTTTATATCGTTACTTTGGGTTAAAGCATTAACCGTATAGCCATCATTGAACCAATTAATAATGGTAGCATAAGGATTTCCTTGCTTGGCCTTTTTAACTTTTTCAGGGTTAGGAAATTTTTCGGTGAAATAGGTACGAATGGCTTTACCAACTAAATTTTGCGCCACATTTTGAGAGCCTTCCAATTCTCCTTCATAAACCAATTCTACTTTACCTGTGATGCTTTGAATAACGCCATAAAGGTCACTGATTCTGGCAGAAGTTTTGACATCGCCGTTTAACAACATTCTTAGCTCCGCGCTGCTATATAAATTCTCCAATGCACTAATGGTTAACCTAGCCGAAACGCCACTTTTTTGATCTACCAATTCACTTTGTCTGGCCTCCATAGCAATGTGTTCAATGAGGTCTAACAAAATATCATTAACCTGAATTGATTTTCTTTGTTGGTCTGAAATATGCGCTTCTTGGGTGGTTACCAATTTTGCTAATTGAATGGTTTTAGGGTAATGGGTTAAAATTTGGCTATCAATTCTATCTTTTAATGGCGTAACAATGCTACCTCTATTGGTATAATCTTCTGGATTAGCGGTAAACACAAATTGCACATCTAGCGGTAAGCGCAATTTAAAACCACGAATTTGCAAATCTCCTTCTTGTAAAATATTGAAGAGCGAAACTTGAATTCTAGCTTGTAAATCGGGTAACTCGTTGATGACAAATAAACACCTGTTACTTCTTGGGATCAAACCGTAATGAATAACACGTTCATCATTGTAATGTAACTTTAGGGACGCCGCTTTTATTGGGTCTACATCACCTATTAAATCTGCAACAGAAACATCGGGTGTTGCTAATTTTTCTGTATACCTTTCATTTCTATGCAACCAGGTGATTTTTGTTTTGTCGCCATTCTCTTCAATTAAATCTAAGGCATACCTGCTTAATGGTAAAAGTGGATCATCATTGATTTCGCTGCCTTCCACTACCGGAATATATTCATCCAATAAATTAATCATTAAGCGCGCAATCCTAGTTTTTGCTTGTCCGCGCAAACCCAACAAAATCAGGTTATGACGAGAAAGTATGGCAGTTTGCAATTGTGGGATAACGGTATCTTCGTATCCTTGAATGCCCTCAAATGGGTTTTTACCGTCTTTTAAAAACTGAATGAGGTTGTCTCTCATTTCTTCCTTTACCGTTTTAGGAACATAGCCAAATGATTTTAATTGACCTATATTTTTAACTGTAGTATGATTGCTTTTTTTCATGAATGTTGTTTAAATTATCTGGTATTTTTCTTTCTATTTTTCTCAAAATCCTCGAATATAAAATCGCCAAGACCATTGAGGTTGCTGTAGTAGGCCTTACCATGGTTGGTTTCTGTGAACTCCCTAACAAACTTTTGTAGATAAGGGTCGCTGGCAATCATAAACGTGGTAATGGGAATATTTAATCGCCTGGCTTGTGCAGCCATGGTAAGTGTTTTATTGATGATTTTTCGATCTAAGCCAAAGCTATTTTGGTAATAGCCATTGCCTTCCTTTAGGCAGGTTGGTTTACCATCTGTTATCATAAAAATCTGCTTGTTGATATTCTTCCTTTTACGCAAAATATCCAAGGCGAGCTCCAAACCAGCGTAGGTATTGGTGTGGTAAGGACCAACTTGCAAATAGGGCAAATCTTTAACCTCAATAGGCCAGGCATCGTTGCCAAAAACAATGATGTCTAAGGTATCTTTGGGGTATCTTGTTTTAATCAATTCGGCAAGTGCCATAGCCACTTTTTTGGCAGGGGTAATTCTATCTTCACCGTATAATATCATGCTATGAGAAATATCAATCATTAAAACAGTTGAGGTTTGGGTTTTGAGGTCCTTCTCACGTATTTCTAGATCATCTTCGGTAAGTTTAAAATCATCAATACCATGGTTTATTTGGGCATTGTGTATGCTTGCAGTTAGGTCTATTTGATCCAAAGAATCGCCAAAAGAAAATTTTCTTCGGTCACTATTGAGCTCATCTCCCACGCCAGTTTTTGAGGTTGCATGGTTACCTTTTCCGCCCTTTTTCAACTTTCCAAAAACATCCTCTAAGCTTTTCTTGCGAATAGTTTGATTTGTTTTGCTAGTTGGAGCAAAAGTTCCATCGTTTGGATTTTCCTTGATGTAACCTCGGTCTTTCAGGTCTTGGATAAAGTTGCCCATTCCATAACTATCATTGGTAATTTGGTGTTGCTGGTCCAATTGGTTCAGCCAGTCAAGCGCCTCAGCCACATCTCCATTGGTATATTGGAGTAACTGAAGAAACAGGTTCATGAGTTGCTCAAACCCCTTTTCCTCTTCAGGACCTGGAATGTATTTAGAAAATATATGTCCTCTCATTTATTGAAATCAAAGGTAACAAACCCTATAGCTTAAATGGCAAAATAATAAAAAGTTAACAGTCGGCGCAAAATTCTTAGTATTTTCGCACCATGAAAATATACCATATAATACTCATAAACCTCCTATTTTGTTTTCAAATTGGTGCTCAAACCAAAAATAAACTTTGCGTGGCGTTTTATAACCAAGAAAATTTGTTCGATACCATTGACACGCCCAATAAAATTGACGAAGAATTCCTTCCGCAAGGAACCTATAAGTGGAATACAGAAAAATACCAAAATAAAATGGTTAACATGAGTAAAGTAATATTAGCCATCAATAATGGAAATGGGCCGGATTTATTGGGAATGTGCGAAGTAGAAAACGAAATTGTTTTAAAAGATTTAACTGAGGAACTCAAGAAAAACAAACAAGATTATGGTATAGTTTGGTTTGATAGTCCGGATGAAAGAGGAATAGACAATGCATTGTTATACAAAAAGAATGCTGGAAAGTTGGTGAAATCAAACTTGTACATCATTGACACGGCAGGCATTGGTGGAGATAATACCCGTGGAATAGTGATGGCTGAATTTATGTTAAAAAATAATAGCAAATTGGTATTGTTGGTAAACCATTGGCCAAGCAGAAGAGAGGGTGAAAAGGAAAGCGAATACAAAAGAATTTATGTTGCGCAAAGGGCAAAACAAATCTGCGATAGCATCCAGAAAAAAGACCCAAATTGTGCCTTAATTATGATGGGCGATTTTAATGATTATCCCAACAATGAAAGTATTTCTAAAATCATGCAAGCAAAAGCAGCAACAACAGAAGTGGGCGCTTTTGATTTTTACAATCCCATGAACGACCTATTAGCAAAAGGAATGGGATCATACAAACACAAAGGTGAATGGAATTTTTTAGACCAATTTTTATTGAACAAGACGTTATTAAATAGCAACAGTAAAATACAGTATGAGGTAAATTCTGCCTCAACATTCAAGGAAGAATGGATGTTGGAAACAGAAGAAAAATACAAGGGAAACCCCAAGAGAACTTTTGGTGGAAAGAAGTATTTGAATGGCTATAGTGATCACCTGCCTGTTTATTTATATTTAAATATCAAATAGTGGTTGATTTACCAGTTATAATTGAAAATCCAGCAGGTTTAAAAACACTTTACCGCCAGGATATAAACGAAACTTACCACTCTCAGCATGGTGCCATCCAAGAAAGCATGCATGTATTTATTGAGGCTGGCATGCGATTTTGGATCAAAACGAAACAACAAAAAAAGCTCTCAATTTTAGAAATAGGATTTGGCACAGGATTAAATGCCATATTGAGCTTAATAGAAGCAGAAAAACAAGGTATCCAAGTTCATTATACCGGTTTGGAAACTTTGGCACTCCCTTATGAACTCATTTCAAAGCTAGATTACCAAGCACATTGGGACAAAGACCATGAAACAAAATATGCTGCGATGCATGCAGGAGAATGGGAAAGCAATTTAACTATAGATACCAATTTTGAACTTCAAAAAAGGTTAATTGCTATAGAGAACTTTGAAACAAATGAGCAGTTCGATTTGGTATATTTTGATGCATTTGCACCAGACAAACAATCGGAACTTTGGGATTTAGCCATTTTTCAAAAAATCTTTCAACTAGTAAACATTGGTGGCATATTGGTAACTTATTCGGCTAAAGGAGATGTAAGAAGAAACTTACTAGCAGCTGGATTTGAGGTGGAGAAATTGGAAGGTCCGCCTCATAAACGGCACATGTTACGTGCTGTAAAAATTAAGAGCCTATGAGCAGCGAAGAAAGAGAATTTTTAATTATAGGTGGCGGAATAGCCGGACTCATGATGGCATATGAGTTAGCAAAAAATGGTCGCAGTTTTTTATTGGTAGATGATGCGCCATTGAATAGCTCGAGTAGAATAGCGGCAGGTATGTTTAACCCCATAAGTGGGAAAAGAATGACTGTTAATTGGAAGGCCATGGAGCTGTTAGATAGCCTGCACCAAGCCTTTCGAGATTTTGAGAAGATGCTTGGCAAAAACTATTTGGTAAAAGCAACTATTCACCAAGCATTTGGCAATGTAAAAGAATCGAATGATTTTGGCGCTAGGTTAGACAATCCTTTGTTTAAGAATTTCATCAACGAAAAAGCTTTACTAAAAACACCTTTATTAGAAGAGTTTGGCAGTTTTGAAGTAGAAGGATCAGGTTGGGTTAAGACCAAAGATTGGATTGAAGATTACCAATTGTATCTTTTAAATCAGGGCAATTATTTGAAGGATAAAATTGATTGGGCAAACATACCATATGAGCAAGGCAAATGGCAATATGGGAAGCATACTTTTAACAAAGGAATTTGTTGTGAAGGACACCAATATGTTAAAAATCCTCATTTCAATTGGTTACCATTTAAATTGTGTAAAGGTCAGGTTTTACATATAAAATGTGCAGGCTTACCTAAAGAGCTTATCTTGAAAAAAGGAGTATACTTGGTGCACCAATATGAGGATGTTTTTAAAGTAGGTGCAAGTTATGAATGGGATTATGAAGATGACCAGCCGAATGAATTTGGGAGAGAAATGCTGATTGAAAAAATGAAGCAAATGATAGCATTGCCTTTTGAAGTAATTAACCAAGGTGCAGGAATAAGGCCAACTACGAGAGATAGAGGCGCAATATTGGGATCGCATCCTAGCTTAGAAAACTTATTTATTTTTAATGGACTAGGCACCAAAGGAATATTACAAGCACCATTTTTAGCCAAGCATTTAACTGAATACTTATTGGGAGGAGCACCATTATTTCAGGAGGTTGATGTAAGGAGATTTGATACATTCTACCTAAATAGTCAGTAGCCTAAAAACGTGTAAAAGAAATTGGTTCAAGCATGCTAAAGCCTATTAAATTGCGGCATGGAATGGACTATAAAAAAGCTCAAACTTGAATTAAAGTACACTTGGAAAATTTCTAGGAACGCCAGTACCTATAAAGAAAATTTAATTGTTTCGTTTGGGTACTTGGGAGAAATGGGCATAGGCGAAGTTGCACCCAATATTAGGTACGGAGAAACTCCTGAAAATCTATTGGAGGAATTTGAAGCCCTGAAGATTGCTTTGAAAGATTGTCCGAAAGAACCCTTTGAATTTGAATTGTGGTTGAATGGATGTAAGATGCACAATGCATTGCGATTTGGCATAGAATCAGCATTTATACATTGGTATATTTCAGTAAAGAAAATTAGCATATTTGATTTACTGAATATAGACGAACCAAAGCTTGTGAGCACCTGCTATACCTTGCCAATTATGGATGCCAGCGATATTGCAGCCTTTTACCATACCTATCAATTAAAACGATTTAAGTATTTAAAAGTTAAGGTAAATAATGAGGCCGCACTCGACATGATTAAAGAAATTGCAACTTTGGGTAATCACAACATTATGATTGATGCCAATGAAGCTTGGAAAGATGTGGATGAATTGTTGCGTTTTATGCCAAAGTTAAAACCTTACCCCATTGAATTTGTGGAGCAACCCTTACCTGCAGATATGGTTGATGCCTATAAGTATTTGAAGAAAGAAAGTCCTTTACCAATAATGGGAGATGAAAGTGTTTTGAACCAACCAAACTTTGATGAATTGGTGCAACAATTTGACATGGTGAACATGAAATTGATGAAAGCAGGTGGCTATATAAATGGGATAAGAATTTTGAAGGAGGCAAAGGCGCGAGGCTTAAGAACCATGATTGGGTGTATGGTTGAAACTACCTTAGGAATAAAAAGTGCCTGGAGTTTGTGTTCGTTGGCTGAGTTTGCAGATTTGGATGGTTGTTTAATTATAAGCAATGAACCCTATCATTTATTGAAAGAAGAAAATGGTCAATTTATTGCCTCTTAAGAAATGGAAACAAGCAGCATTTCAGAAATCAAAAAGGAGCTCAATCAACTTCACCAAAAGGAATTGGTTGAATTGTGTTTGAGGCTATCGAAGTTTAAAAAAACCAATAAAGAATTGGCACATTATATTTTGTTTGAATCGCAGGATGAAGATAAATATATACAAAAAGCCAAAGATGAAATTAGTTTGCGCTTTGCAGAGATGCCAACAAACAGCTTGTTCTTTACTACAAAATACATCCGTAAAACGCTCCGAATAGCCAAACTTTACGTACAATATAGCAAATTGGTTCAAACCGAAATTGAATTGTTGTTACATTTTTGTTTGGAACTAAAAGCCTGTAGCAGCTATTGGATCAAATACCAAGCCATTGAAAATTTATACGATAGGCAAATAGAAAAAATACAAAAAGACATCACCAAATTACACGAAGATTTACAATATGATTATACAAAAATGTTGGAAGAACTTTAAGTTTAACTATGCCATTTAAGCTCTTCCACCAAATCGCTTGCAATCATATTTTTATATCCTTTTGCTTGCAAGGAATCTGCTAAAATCCCATGCAGGTAAACTGCTTTTTTTGCAGCTTCAATTGGTTCAAAACCCTTTGCCAACATAGCAGTTACAATTCCAGTTAACACATCGCCACTGCCTGCTGTTGCCAATAAATTATTACCCGTTGAGTTGAAAAAAACATTCCCTTGAGGCCCAATAATTGCTGTATGTGCGCTCTTCAAAACAATGATAACATTATACTGCCTTGCCTTTTCAATGGCAAAATTTAACCTCTCAAAACTATTGTTGCATTTACCAAATAGCCTATCGAATTCTTTGTGGTGTGGAGTTAGAATACAATTTAGTGGAAAGCTAAAATCTGGATGCATTTTGAGTAATTCTGCACATATATTTAAGCCATCTGCATCTATCACAATGGGTATTTTAATATGTTTGATCCAATTGCCAAAACCCTTCACTGTGTAGGGATGAAAACCCAAACCCGGACCAATACCAATGGCATCGTATTTGGAACAATCGGGAAAATTTCTTATTTCAAATAACTCTTCATCTGTTTCTACCATGGCCTCTGGAAAAGCAGTTTGAAAGATCGTATACGCCACCTTTGGTAAATAAGCAGTTACCAATCCAGAGCCTGCTCGCAAGGCTGCCTTGCTTGATAACAATGCTGCTCCCACTTTTCCATAACTACCAGCAATAAGGATGGCATGTCCCTTTTCCCATTTAAAATCGAATTTACTTGCAGGTTTATGCTCCAATAAATTTGGTTCGAGCCAAACCCAAGAATCTTGAATTGCCTTTAAGTATAATGGGTGCAAGCCAATGGGAACAACCTTACATTCACCTGCAAAGCCACCAGTTTCTGGAAACAAAAAGCTAGTTTTCATTTGCTGAAAAGTGTAGGTGATATTTGATTGGAAGATAATCGCATCTTGTTGTTGAATTGCCTCTTGTATATCCCCAAATAAACCACTTGGGATATCTATTGCAATTTTAACCCCATTTTTTGCATTGATGGCCTGAACCAACATGGCTGAAAGGCCCTGTAAATTCTTGCTTAAGCCTGATCCATACAGCGCATCAATCCATATATAGTGATCTGGAATTTGTAATAAATCAAATTCATTTTCGAGAAATTTTACAGGTATTCCTGATGCATTACATCTAGCTAAATTTGCTTCAAAATCTTGGGAACCTGTATTCTTTAATTTGAGCACATAAACCTGCACTTCCCTGCCTTCTTGTTGCAGGAGTTTGGCAAAAACCAATCCGTCGCCAGCATTGTTTCTCTGACCACAAATTACAGCAATTGTTGGTGAATCTAGATTGATAAAATTGGTTTGAAGGTAATCTTTAAAAAAAGCGAAAGCGCTACTTGCTGCGCGCTCCATCAAATCTAATGAACTTATTGGCTCATGCAAAATGGTGTATGCATCCCACTCTTTAATTTGTGCGGTACTGAGAATTTTCATCACATTATTGATTACACCATTTCATACCCAAAGGTAAGGGTGTTTTTGCTCTAGTTATGATTTTTTTTCTTCAAAATAAGCAGCAGCAATTGCCACCAATTCGGTGTACCATTCTTCTCCAAACCTATCAATAAGGGGTTCTTTAAGGAACTGGTAAACCGCCACTTTTTCTTGTTTACCCAAACTGCAGGCTGCACTGCATATATCCCAACGGTGGTAATTTAAGGCTTCATAATCGCCTACTTTAATCACCCTAATTGGATAGAGGTAACAAGAGCTTGGCTTGCGAATGGCAGATTCGCCATTTAAAAAGCTCTTTTCAATGCCACAACTTAAGAGGCCATTTTCATCTCTTTTCACAAAATTACATTCGCCTGTTGGCAAGCAAGTAGTAACCCACTCCCCATCTTCGTCTATTTCAAAACCACCTCGCTTTTCAATGTCGGCCAAAGATGCTTCACTTAAATAAGGTTTAATTTTCTCAAATTCTTGTTCAATCCTACTTTTCTCCAACTCAGTTGCAGGAGCGCCACTATCGCCTTCAATGCAGCAAGAGCCCTTACAAGCACTTAGGTTACAAATAAACTCCTGGTCAAATAAATCTTCAGATACAAGTGTATTACCAATAATGATCATTGTTAGTTAAATCGCGTTAGAATGGTAAAAATAAGTATTCTTGAGTAGTTTCCATTTTTTTATTGACTAAAATTCATCTTGGATGCGGATTTTCTTGAATTAGTTGTTGTTTATGATCTTTGCATATTTCCTATACGGAAACTTTTTATGTAAAACCTTTATTTTTAACAAAATTATTATATTTGATTTTACCTCGAAAAACAAATCAACCAAGTTAACAGCCGCAAAAAATGATACGATTATATTTCTTCATACTTTGTTTTTTGCATTGTTTTTTTGTGTCGGCTCAAACTAAAAAAAAGGTTTTTGTAGATTTAACTACTGCAATGTATAATCCTTATCTAACTTTTAAAATTGATTTCAATGTGGGACTTAGTATAAAAAAGAAAAATGAAAGTATGTTTAGTATAGGAGTTGATCCAGGTAGCATCAACGATTTAGCTTTTTATAATGAAAAAAAAATAGGTTTTAACATTAAAGAAGTATTCATATTTAAAAAGAAAATTTATAAAATAATTCAACCATTATGTTTAGTTCAATTTAAACATAACAACTATTTAATATATAACAAACTTGAGCCAAATCCAGCTAGCAACCTTTTATTTTTAAAAAACTCATTCATTTCACAAATAGGCCTTCAAATTTCAGATAAGAAGATGGGATTCAGAATTCAATTTCAATCAGGTGTTACTTATAACTTTATTAAGTTAAATTCTTGGGAACCAATCATTCCTAAAGTCGATAAGGATAAATATTTTAATTTTATTAACTCAATTTCACTCTTAAAAGTCTTTTAAACCTTAAAATATATCCTACTTATCAAACCCAAATTACTTAAACAGAATATACATTTAGCGTTGGCTTAAATTGAAGCTTAACTTCAAAACTAAGCTGATCTGGGATTGAAAACTTAATTTGGTTATATTTGCAGTAGATGACAACTAGCAAAAAAACTGATATTCGCTCACTGACTTTACCGCAAATAAAGGAGGCATTCGTTCAAAAAGGCGATAAAGCATTCCGCGGACAGCAGGTGTATGAATGGTTATGGAAAAAATCTGCCCTTGATTTCGACACCATGACTAATATCAATTTTGAAACCAGGAATTGGCTCAAGGAAAACTTTTTGATCAATGCCATTCAAGTAGTTGATAAACAAATAAGCAATGATGGCACCATTAAAAGCAGCTTTAAATTGCATGATGGCTTTTTGGTAGAGGGTGTATTAATTCCAGCAGATGAAAGGATGACGGCCTGTGTTTCTTCTCAGGTGGGTTGTAGCTTAACTTGTAAATTTTGTGCTACTGGCAAAATGGACAGAGCCCGTAATTTAAGTCCAGACGAAATTTACGACCAGGTGGTGATTATCCGCAATTGGGCCATGCACCACTATGGCAAACCACTTACCAATATAGTATTTATGGGAATGGGCGAGCCTTTATTGAACTATGCCAATGTAATGAAAGGCATAGAGAAAATAACCTCTCCAGAAGGCTTAGGAATGAGTCAGGATAGAATTACCGTTTCTACCGCTGGCATTGCAAAAATGATCATGAAATTAGCCGACGACAATGTGAAGTTTAACCTAGCATTGAGTCTGCATGCAGCAAATGATACCAAGCGCAACCAAATTATGCCTATCAACGAAAGTAATAATTTAAAGGCAGTTGGTGAAGCATTGAAATACTATTACGAATTAACAGGCAAGCGTGTAACCTTTGAATACATAGCTTTTAAAGACTTCAATGAAAGTTTACAAGATGCTAAAGAACTGTTAACCTTTTGCAAACAAGTACCAAGTAAGGTAAATATCATAGAATACAACCCAACGGGTGATGGCGAATTTGAGAAAGCAGATTCAAACAAAATTGACCAGTTTTGTGCTTATTTAGAAAGACATGGCATTATTGCCAAAGTAAGGCGCAGCAGAGGAAAAGACATTGACGCAGCTTGTGGTCAGTTGGCCAACAAACGCCACGATGAAGCCTTGGTGATTGAATAACTACTCTAGCCTCATCAACTTAATTACTTGGCTATTTCCGTCCTCATCTTTGATAGAAAGAAAATAAGTGCCTGTTTTTAGTTGTTCTGGTTTGATGCTAATTTCATTTGAAAATGAAGGAATATCAAATACCATCCTACCTTCTATGTCATAAACAACTCCTTGGATCAAACCGAAATTTGCTTTGCTGATACTTACAGGTGAACTACCATTTGCAAAACCTGCAGAATTAATTATTGCTAAATTAAGGGTATTTTTCAGGTGTTCGTTCAGCGACATAACAACTGAAAAACCACGTTGTTCAAGCCTTACCTTTAATGCATTGGCATGATCAAAATTATAAAGAATGCTATCAGCTTGCATGAGCAAATCGGCGGCATTTTGCATATTCATCTCTGGAAAATAGCTATATATGGAGTTCAGTAATAATTTTGTTGATACCTCTCTCCCTAAATCCTGACCAATATCATTGAGCATACTGCTCCAAATTGAAGAGGATTCATAGGCATCTGTAGACAGGTCTTTTGGATAAACATTGGCCTTATTGGCATCTCTTCCGGGCCAGAATTCATTGTGTCCATCCCAATTAAAAACCCAGCGCCAATTGTAATTGCTGATTGCTCTTGAGTATTGACAAGCCATAAAATCACAATTTGCTTCTTCCATTGCCAAACGTTGCAATGAACCTAAAGAATTGGGGGCAATAAAATAAAAAATTCCATGACTGTATTCATGAATAACTACATCGGCATCTTCGGCATCTGGCACGCCACCCGTTCCAAAATACAAGGCGGGATTAGAGTTGGAATAAGAAAATCTAGATTGGTCTTGACCTTGATAAGCGGTTGGATCAACCTTGATAACAAACATGGAATCGAAAGGCATGCCAATAGATTTCAAATATTTTCGAACTTGCTCAATATGATAAAGGCAATTCATCTCTCTAAACTTGCTGCTACTTCTTGTAAAGTTAAAGTTTGCTTGTTTCGACTTAAAAACAACTTGGGCTGGAGCCTCCAAATCCTCGATTTGTGCATATGGCGATTGCGCATAAAAAGTATCATTTTTTAGCAACAATGTAACATCAACAGTTTTGAGTTCTGCAGTCAACTCCGGCGCATCTGCTCCATTGTAGTTCTTGTATAAATTATCTTGTCCGTATGTTTTCTGCGCAGTTGTAAGCGGATCAGGATTAAAAACTTTTGTTTTAACAATGGTATCTTTTCCAAGAAATAAATCTAGTGGCTTTTTACTTAACAAGTTTCCTTTTTCATCAAAAACATGTTCTTCCATTTCGCCCATTTCATTTGGCATTATTGCAATTCTAACCGATTGCCAATTTCCATTATGAGATAAATAGGCCCGCTCATTTTGAGCAATTTTAGCAGTAAAATTTGAAACGGACAATAATACATGGATTGGAATCAATGAACTAAAAACACTCAATACTTGATAATTTTTAGAAAGGTTTACTTTAACGCTAGCCCCATAAACATTGACACCTTGGTGTTTCTGACAAAAAGTGAGATGAAAGCCAATTTCACTTTCTCTTAATGTCAATAACTCAATTTTATTTTGGTTTGTTTTGAGCCAAGGGTTTTGAACTAGCACCTTTTCAATAGCAATTTGGGTAGGCGAGCTAGGTATATTTTTTGTGCTTGCTTGTATTGATTTTGGCAAACCAAAAAACACCAGGGTTATTAATCCCAGGGAGAAGATGAAAGATTGTGTTGTACTTTTTATTCTATGAAACATAAATAACTTCCTTTTCAATTTGATAAAATAAGCCTAGGTTTTGAAATACACTAATAATAGCATCTTTCTTACTAGGTATTACTTCAAAGATAATACCTTGTTGCAATTTCTTTTGAATCAATAGCAAAAATAAAAGCCAAAAACTTACTGCCTTTATCTTTAAATTCCCCAGTAGCTACTTCAACAATCGTAAAAAAGGTATCGGGTAACTCATGAAAAAGAAATCAGTAAAATGGCAATGATTGCTAGGCTCAAACCGAAAATATTTTGTTTATTGAGGTGCTCTTTAAATGCCAATAAGGCAATAAGTGTTGAGAGGGCAACTATCCCGATATTATTAATTGGAAAGATGTAAGAAGCAGGAAAAGCGCCAAGTGTTTTAACCAGAAAATACATACTAAAGTAATTGGGAATCCCTAATAAAAATCCCCATAAAATGGCCCTTCTATTCAGTTTTAGGTTCAGCACAAACAACAAAATCATTCCAGCAACAAAAGCAAAAAAGAAAGCAGCAGTTACAATATCATCGGCTGAAAAAGGTGGAATAAAATGCTCTTCTAAATAATTCAATAGGCTGTCAATACTGCCACTGCCTAAAAAAACCAATACTGGCAGAAACCATAAATGAGCCAATTTTGTGCTTCCCCCATCCTTTTTATTACTGATAAAATAAACCGCAATTAAAGAAATCGAAATGCCAATAATTTTGGGTGTATTGAGGGTTTCGTTGTACAACAACCAAGCCATTAAAACTGGCACAACCACTGATAATTTTGCGGCAACCATACTGGCAGATACACTTATTTTTTGGGCAGTTAAAGCAATGCAATAAAAGATACCAATAAACAATAAGCCCAATAAAATGGCAAAATAAATCCACTCCGAATTCCAAACAGCTTTCGACCAAAGCAAATTATCAGCAAAGAAACTTCCTATAATACTGCATGTAAAATAATTGACAATGATTGCTTGAAAAGTATCTACCTTTTTCAATTCAAACACCTTAAAAAAGCTAACTGTTATTGAGGAAAAAAGTATGCTTAATAGCAAAAAAATCATAGGTTACGGTATTGGGTCATTTGAATAACATCTATATTATCTTGTTGAATAATTTTACCCGAAATAGTTGGTGCTTTGATGCCATCAGAAATATTTTTTGGCGAGTAAAAAACAATGGCCTCATTCCAATAATTGTTTGCTATAAGGTGATTTAACAATGTTGCCCCTCCTTCTACTACTATGCTTTGTATGTTATGCTTAAACAATAAATCTAACAGCTGTTTGAACCAATCTTCCTTAAAATTTAACTTTAAAAATACATTGTTGCCGTTAATTTCATCCTTAACTCCATTGGCAATAAATGTTTTTTGTGATTGGTCGAATAGCTTCAAGGTAATTGGCAAACGCAGGTGCTGGTCTAATACAATTCTTGCAGGAGCTCTGCCTTCCCAAGCTCTGTTGTTAAGCGCTGGATTATCTGTTAAAGCAGTATTGGTAGCAACCATAATGGCATCTTCTTGGGTTCGCCATTTGTGCACCAATTTTTGAACCAACATGCCAGTAATATGCCTTTCTTCTTCAAATTTTTCAGCACTCATTTTTTTGGCGTCCGGAGAAATAAAACCATTTCTTGTTTGCGCCCATTTTAAAATTACATAAGGCTTGTTTGTGGTATAAAAATGGATAAACCTTTTGTTGAGATTTAAGCATTGTTCATTTAAAACATCCAGCTCCACCTCAATTCCTGCGGCACGCAATAAAGCGATACCCTTCCCTGCCACAAGAGGATTTGGATCAAGCATACCTACCACAACCTTTGGGATTTTATGCATAATAATGAGGTTGGCACAAGGTGGCGTTTTGCCAATATGTGCGCATGGTTCAAGGTTCACATATAAGGTAGCCTCTGGTATTAACTCTCTTTTTAATACTGAGTTGATGGCATTTACCTCAGCGTGGGCACTGCCAATTTTCTGGTGCCATCCCTCTCCTATTATTTGGTTGTTGTGAACCAAAATGGCCCCTACCATTGGGTTTGGCGAAACATTACCTGCACCCAAACGAGCCAATTCTAAACAACGTAACATCCAAAATTCTGGTGAATTCATAGTGAACGAATTTACACATCAAGGTTGAAAATAAAAGCCAAAAAAAACGCTGGTATAATTACCAGCGTTTTTACTTATTCATTAGGCTTCCTTCATGAAATCATATTCGTATTTCACTGGCGGAACAAAGGTTTCTTTAATTGTTCTTAAACTAACCCAACGCATTAAATTGATCATGGCACCAGCCTTATCATTGGTACCACTTGCTCTGGCACCTCCAAATGGTTGCTGACCAACTACCGCGCCAGTTGGCTTGTCGTTGATATAAAAATTACCTGCTGAATTTCTTAGTTTCCAAGTAGCCAATTCTAATGCATACCTATCCTGACCCAAAACAGCACCTGTTAAAGCGTATTCAGAAGTTGAATCTACTAAGTCTAATGTTTCTTCAAACTTATCTGCATCATAAACATAAATGGTAAGCACTGGTCCAAACAACTCCTCACACATGGTTGTGTATTTAGGATCTTTGGTTACAATAATGGTTGGGTCAATAAACCAACCTTTAGATTTATTGTAGGTACCGCCAGCTATAATTTCGCATGAGGCATCTTTCTTAGCATCATCAATGTATTGCGCCAATTTATCAAATGATTTTTCATCTATAACCGCATTCACAAAATTCCTAAAATCTTCAACGGGACCAACACTAATAGTAGCAATTTCTTTGACCAATTTTGTTTTTACTTCTTCCCAAACATTAGAAGGCACATAAGCACGCGAAGCAGCAGAACATTTTTGTCCTTGGTATTCAAAAGAACCACGAACAATAGCGGTAACAAGGGTATCAACATGCACAGATTTGTGCGCAACAATGAAATCCTTTCCGCCAGTTTCTCCAACTATTCTTGGATAAGTTTTGAATTTATGGATATTGTTTCCAATGGTTTTCCAAATGCTTTGAAACACACCTGTTGAACCTGTGAAATGAATTCCCGCAAAATCTGCATGGTTAAAAATTACCTCTGCCGCAACTGGTCCGCTAGGGTAAATCAAATTGATTACACCATCTGGCACACCAGCTTCTTTAAAAATCTCCATCAATACATTGGCAGAATAAACCTGCGTATTGCTAGGCTTCCAAACAACCACATTGCCCATCATGGCTGCAGATGCAGGCAAATTACCAGCAATGGCCGTGAAATTAAAGGGTGTTAATGCATACACAAAACCCTCTAGTGGCCTGTATTCAATTCTATTCCAAATTCCTTTAGCTGATTGAGGTTGAGTAGCATAAATTTCGCTCATAAACGACACATTGAATCTCAGAAAATCAATGAATTCGCAGGCACTATCTATTTCGGCTTGGTAGGCATTTTTGCTTTGACCCAGCATGGTAGCGGCATTTAATTTTGCACGGTACGGACCAGCAATTAAATCGGCAGCTTTTAAAAATATGGCAGCTCTTTGTTCCCAGCTTAAAGCTTCCCATTTCGGTTTAGCAGCTAAGGCAGCATTGATGGCAGCCGTAACATGGCTGGCATCACCCACATGAAATTTTCCAAGTAAATGTTGGTGATCATGTGGTGGACGAATATCCATTGTGTTTCCACTTCTTACCTCTTCACCACCAATATACATAGGTATATCTAGTTGCATGCTTCTTCCATCTTGCAAAGCATCTTTTAAGGCTTTGCGCTCTGAACTACCTGGTGCATAATTTAAAACCGGCTCATTAACCGGCGTAGGAACTTTAAAAAAACCGTTCATATATGTTTTTAATTATTTAATTTTAACGTAAAATGTATCTGCAAATTTAGCAGTATAAATTTAAATATGTTGGTTAAAATCTACCCTAAATATTTTTATCTCCAAATTAAAAGGAGTAAAACACTAAAAAAGCTTAGCCAAACCCTCTGCAGCAATGGTTACCTCTTCATTTTTTACTGGATGAATAAAGGTTAATTTACAGGATTGAAGCGCAATCATGCCGTCAGAAAATGGCCTAGACGCACCATATTTTAAATCGCCCACAATTGGGCAACCCATGGCAGATAATTGCGCACGTATTTGATGCTTTCTACCCGTTAATAATTCAATACTTAACAAGGATTTATTTGCAGATTTTTTAAGCAAACGATACTTAAGTTGGGCTTTATCTGCTTGTTTTATCTCGGAAACAAATGCCTTGGTAAAATTCTTATTTTCATCTCGCTTGAGATAATGAGTTAACAGCCCTTCAGTGTTAGGAGGTGTGTTTTCAACCCATGCCTCATAAAATTTGCCAACCAACCTGTCATGAAAAAGTTCATTCATTCGAGCTAAAGCTTTGCTGGTTCTGGCAAACAAAACAACCCCGCTTACTGGCATATCCAAACGGTGAATTACACCTAAAAATACTGCTCCCTCTTTTAGGTATTTTTCTTTGATATAAGCCTTCACCTCTTCCTCTAAAGATATTGGTTTATTGGGCTCAGGCTGTACGGTTTGCCCCGACTTTTTAAATGCAGCAATTAAGTGATTGTCTTCAAATAATATCTTTACCATTAAGTTTGAATAAGCATTGTAAAGTCTAAAAAAGCAAATTAATACTGCTCTTTTTCATTCGGAAAATCAACTGATTTTACATCGGCTACATACCTCTCAACTGCACCTTGAATTTCATCATATAGGTTTAAATACCGGCGTAAAAATTTAGGTGAAAAATCTTTGTTGATCCCAAGCATGTCGTGGCTCACTAAAACTTGACCATCCACATCTGGCCCAGCACCAATTCCTATGATTGGAATCTTAACCATTTCAGCAACCTGCTTGGCTAATTTAGACGGAATTTTTTCTAATACAATGGCAAAACAACCTGCATCTTCTAACAAGACTGCATCTTTTAAGAGTTTTTGAGCTTCCTCCTCCTCCTTGGCCCTAACCTCATAGGTGCCAAATTTATAAATACTTTGAGGCGTTAATCCCAAATGTCCCATCACAGGTATACCAGCTGTTAGTATTCTTCTTATCGATTCAACTACTTCTTCCCCACCCTCCAATTTTACAGCATGTGCCTCCGCCTCTTTCATTATTCTAATAGAAGAATTGAGCGCCTCTTTTGAATTACCTTGGTAGGAACCAAAAGGCAAATCTACCACCACCAAAGAGCGCTGCACCGCCTTGATAACTGAGGCAGCATGAGAAATCATCTCGTCTAATGTTATTGGAAGTGTGGTTTCATGACCGTGCATTACATTGGAAGCAGAATCGCCAACAAGCAAAACATCCACTTTTGAAGCGTCGAATATTTTTGCCATGCTGTAATCATAAGCTGTTAACATGCTTATTTTCTCTCCACGCATTTTCATTTCTATCAAGGTATGTGTGGTTACCTTTTTTACTTCTTTGTGAATGCTCATAACAAAAAATTGAATTTCAAAGGTAGCCATAAAACCTAAATTCAAATTCTATTGACTAAGTATTTTTGACAGCTGTGAAAAATAAGCTTACTTTGCAAACAATAAATATGAAAAACCTCTTAGTAATCATTTTGTTAAGCCTCACCATGGGCTGTAAAAACGACATCGACATCAATGCACCCTATAAAGATATTGCCATTGTCTATGGTTTTTTGGATCAAAACGACCCAATTCAATATATCCGAATTCAGAAACTTTACCAAAATGCAAGCACCACAAGCACCTCACAAGGCGCTCAATTTGCCGATTCTTTGTATTTTGATTCATTGAATGTAAAAATCACCAATATTACCAAAAACCTAGTTTATAAATGTAATAGAGTAGATACTTTCCCTAAAGACTCTGGGTTTTTCACCTCGGCCCGAAACACATTTTATGCGGTGAGCATTCCAAAAAACAATGCAGCCAATGATAAATATGAACTGGATATTTTTTATCCAAAAAAGAACTTGCATTTCTATTCTCAAACCTATTTGGTTAAAGATGCTAGCATTCCAATTAGAAAAATATTAATTAAGTTAGAACCAAGCAATCATACTTTTACATACAAATTTACCCCATCTGGCTCTGCTGCTCTGTATGATTTAACTGCTAGGTTCACTTATAAAGAATCGGACGTTTCTGATCCCAATGTTTTTGTCATTAAAAATGTAGATTACCCAATTGCTAAAAGTGTATCTTATGTGGCTGATAGGGAAACTACCCTGAGTATTCGCAGTGTAAATTATGTAGCTTACCTTAAATCACAAATCCCTTATGATTTAAACAAAATTAGAACAGTTGTAGGCATAAGCTATATTGCCTATGGTGGAAGTGCAGAATTTGAAACACTCTTAGATTTAAGCAAACCCAATCTGTCTATTGTTCAAAAGAATCCATTATATAGTAATATTACCAATGGTATCGGCATTTTCTCGAGCCGAAACTTCATTCAACAAGACCAAGTTTTAGATCTTTATACAATCACCTTGTTGAGCTCCGAATTACCCAACTTCACCAGATAACTGCCAAATTTTACTGCCAATGGGGCAGAATTTCCAGTTTTTACGCTCAATTTCTGACAGAAAATGGCCTAATTGTGCCTAAATCATAATTGGCATTTTGATTGCTAATTTTAAGCAAAGAAAGAAATTTAACATTATGAGCAAAATTATAGGAATCGATTTAGGAACAACCAACTCTTGTGTATCTGTAATGGAAGGCAACGAGGCAGTGGTTATTGCTAACAGTGAAGGTAGAAGAACTACTCCTTCTATTGTGGCATTTTTAAAAGATGGTGAACGTAAGGTAGGTGACCCTGCAAAAAGACAAGCAGTTACCAACCCAATCAACACCATTTATTCTATTAAGCGTTTTATGGGTCATACCTACACTGAAGTAGCTGATGAAACCAAACGTGTACCATACAAAGTTGAAAAAGGTGACAACAATACACCTCGTGTAAACATTGATGGTAGGTTGTACACCTCACAAGAAATTTCGGCAATGGTGCTTCAAAAAATGAAGAAAACTGCTGAAGATTATTTGGGCATGGAAGTGAAAGAAGCCGTTATTACCGTTCCAGCTTATTTCAACGATGCGCAACGTCAGGCTACCAAAGAAGCCGGCGAAATTGCAGGTTTAACCGTAAAAAGAATTATCAATGAGCCTACCGCTGCTGCCCTTGCTTATGGCATGGACAAAAAAGGTAAGGACATGAAAATTGTTGTATTTGATTGCGGTGGTGGTACACACGACGTTTCAGTTTTAGAATTAGGAGATGGTGTTTTTGAAGTAAAATCAACCGATGGTGATACACACTTAGGTGGTGATGATTTTGATAACGCTATTATTGGCTGGATGGCTGATGAATTTAAAACTGAAGAAGGCATAGATTTACGTCTTGACCCAATGGCTCTTCAGCGTTTGAAAGAAGCTGCAGAAAAAGCCAAAATTGAGTTATCAAGTTCGGCTCAAACCGAAATTAACTTGCCTTATGTAACAGCTACGGCAAGCGGTCCTAAGCACTTGATTAAAACATTGACACGTGCAAAATTTGAACAATTAGTAGATAGCTTAATCAAGCGTACCATTGAGCCTTGTAAGAGTGCCATGAAAAATGCTGGTTTATCTGTAAGCGATATTGATGAAGTTATTTTGGTGGGTGGTTCAACTCGTATTCCTGCCATACAAGCTGCAGTTGAAGCTTTCTTTGGCAAAGCACCTTCCAAAGGTGTAAACCCTGATGAGGTGGTTGCAATTGGAGCAGCAATTCAAGGTGGTGTGTTAACTGGTGAAGTAAAAGATGTGTTGTTATTAGATGTAACTCCTTTGAGTCTTGGTATTGAAACCATGGGTGGTGTAATGACAAAATTAATTGAGTCGAACACAACCATTCCAAGTAAGAGAAGCGAAATATTCTCAACTGCTTCAGAGAATCAACCATCAGTAGAAATTCATGTATTGCAAGGTGAGCGCCCAATGGCTAACCAAAACCGTTCTATTGGTAGGTTCCATTTAAGTGATATTCCACCAGCTCCACGCGGTGTTCCTCAAATTGAAGTTACTTTTGATATTGATGCAAATGGTATATTGCATGTAAGTGCTAAAGACAAAGGAACAGGAAAAGAACAAAAAATTAGGATCGAAGCTAGTTCTGGATTGAGTGATGCAGAGATTGAAAAAATGAAGCGTGAGGCAGAAGCCAATGCTGATTCGGATAGAAAAGCTAAAGAAGAAGTGGAGAAAATTAACCAAGCAGATAGCTTAATTTTCCAAACCGAAAAGCAAATCAAAGAATACGGGGATAAAATTCCTGCTGATAAAAAATCAAAAATTGAAAGCGGTTTAGAAGATTTGAAAAAAGCACATGCAGAGAAAAATGTTGCTGCAATCGATACAGCTATGGAAGCGCTAAATGCCGCATGGCAAGAAGCTAGCCAAGATATCTATAGTGCACAACAAGAACAAGGCGGTCCAGAAGCAGGTGCAAATCCTGAAGAAGGCGCACAGCAAGAAACCAATAATGTGCAAGATGTAGAATTTGAAGAAGTGAAGTAATTTCAACTTAACACAATTGAAAGCAGTCATTACTTTTGTAGTGGCTGCTTTTTTTTTCTCAAATTCATAAGCAGCAATAATTGCGAGTTTTTTTAATTCTGAATTCAGAATTAAAAAATTTCATTAATTTCGAAATTATGAAGTATAAAGTATTTTTAGTATTTGTATTGTTCGGTTTGAACCAATTGATGGCGCAAAATAAAGACAAAGCCACCTTTTTTAAACAGCCCAGAGGATTTGTTTATGTGCCTCAAAAGGCCAGCAGCCCTGCCTTTTATGTGATGGAAACACCTGTAAAAAATGATGAATTCTACAAATTCACCACTTGGTTATACGAACAAGGAAGAATGATAGATGCCAATACCTGCAAATTGGCTACCCCAGATGAATTAGATACCAGAAATCCCTATGTTGTATTTTCCAATATCAAACCCATTTTACTTTATGCAGATTATTTAAGTAAAAAATTGAGCGATTCAACCCACATCGTTAGCTGCAAATTAATCAGCGAAAACCAATGGAAACAAATGCTTGGTCCGGCCGATGGACAAGTACCCGCTAAGAAAAATCCTTATGGCATTATTTATGTAAAGGGTATTTACGAATGGAAACTTAATAGTAAAAACGAAGGTGTAACCTTTACCGATATCAATGGCTACCAGGAATCTTCATTCCGACTCATGTTAACCTATATCAATAGAACACCTAGCAAGAAATAATGATCAAACACATTGTATTTTGGAAGCTCAAAGAGCAAGCCAATGGTTTAAATAAAGCAGAAAATGCTGCAGCTATCAAACAAAACTTGGAAGCTTTAAACGGCCAAATTAAAGGCCTAATTCACCTAGAGGTTGGCCTAGATTTTTTAGGTTCAGCAGAATCGGCCGACTTGGTTCTATACAGCGAATTTGAAAGCAAAGAAGCCTTAGAATTTTACGCCTCACACCCACTTCACAAAGCAGTAATGCCTTTCATAGCAGAATCGCGAAGCGAACGCAGGGTAGTTGACTATGAAGTAAATTAATTCAGAATTCTGAATTCAGAATTCTGAATTAATTTTTTTTCCCCTTATTCGATGATTAACTTCTTAAACGCGCTTTGATCTTGGTTGCTTAATTTTAGTAGGTAAACTCCTTTGGTTAATCCAGCTAAGTTAAGTTTGTTTCCAGAGCTAACTTCTGCAGTTAAAACCAGCTTGCCACTTACATCAAATAGTTCAATACTTCCACTACCGCCATTTGTCCAGCTAATGCTTACTTCATTGCTTGCAGGATTAGGAAACAACTCCATGCCCATTGCATTGGCTGCTTCCATTAAACCAGATGCAACAATATTAACTTGAACGCTTGTAGTTCCAACACAATTGCCACTTGTATAACCCTCCATTCTGATGGTTTTACTTCCTGCACTGGTAAAGGTATGTGTATAGGTTTTGCCTGCTGCAGGGAAAGTATCTCCTTCAATGATCCACCTTCTATTTATGGTAGTGCTGCTGGTATCTGTGAGCACAATTTGCAGATTGGTTTTAGTGAAAGTAAAGCCAACATTAGGAGTTGCATCAACAGTAATTGTTTTATTAGGTGAAAATATGCCACATCCAGAAATGGTATCTATTGTTTGTGCTGTAACTATTGTTCCATTTGGAAAATTTGGACTAAGTGGTACTGGACCATACATGTAATCTGGTTTGGCTTTAGCTGCAAATTCTGTTCGGTTTGAACCAATAACTGTATAATATTTAACCTTGTTGATATTTGAATTAGGATTAGTCACATTAAACGTAATTGAACCACCTTCGCAATACTGCGTTTTATCCAATTGTATTGTAGGCGATGCACCTGGAAATGCTACCACAAAAACTGAAAAACTGGTATCCTTAGTTGGGCAAAATGCATTGGCAGAATCTATTACAGTTACCTTGTGAATCTGACTTCCCACGAAACTATTATTTGCAGGAAACGAATCATTTTTAGTCCAACCACTGCCTATACTTGGTGGTGGGTAGTCGTATTTAAAATATGGATTAATGGCATTTGTAGAAACTATTCTTATCATTCTATTCGAAATAGGACTACTCGGACAAACATATTTAGGTGCAGTAATTTTTAAAGTTAGTGGCGTGCAATTGGCACTTGCACAAGTTTTATTGCTACTCAAGGAAAACAAGCAAGGGGCACTAGCGGTGGTTCTTGCATAAGCCAATACTTGCGTGTTTGGGTTCAAACCGTTTATTACATGTGTATTTCCTTGGTTTGGTGTTATAAAAGTTTTGCCACTGTCTAAACTAATTTGTGGGTTTGTGCCTGTAATGGTAAAGGCTACTGAATTAGGGAATATTGGTCCGCAAGCAATAACTGGAGCAGATGGTTTGCTAGAAATGGTTACCGTTCTAACTATAGGATCAGTATTACAAATTCCGTTTGAACCAATAACATAGACATTGGTAAAACTGTTCATTACCTGAAATTTTACGGTACTTCTATTGCTTGAATCCATTAAGGTTGAGCCAAGATAGTATTTATAATTTTGCAAACCTGGTGTAGCTACAATTTCCAAACTATCACCAATACACAAAGTATTGCTTGAAAGCGTTGCACTCAAAGTTGGCTTAGGAGCAACTGTCATGGTTACTGCACTACTATTGGTAAAACAATTAGCTAAGGAACTTACTCTTACAGAATAATTACCTGAAGCTCCCACCTTAATAGTTTGGGTAGTTTGATTTCCAGGACTCCATAAGTAGGATAAATTCGCACCAGAATTAGCTGTAAGGGTAACAGAATCTCCGCCACAAATAGTTTGATTTCCAGATGGAGTAATGGTTGCAGTTGGTTTAGCTACTACTTGCAAGGTTAATTGCGCATTGGTAGAGGTACCACTTGAATTGGTTGCCCTAAACCTAACAGTATAAAAACCTGCATTGGCAAACCTAATTTTAGGATTTTGTAGGGTAGAACTACTTGGACTATTACCCAAGAAATCCCAAGCATAGCTTAATGGGCTATTGGTGGCCGTACCTGTAAATTGTATAGAATCGCCTGCGCAAAATACTGCTGGCGCTGTTGGTGAGGTAATTGTTGCTACAGGTAAATTACCACCACTCACTGTAATGGTTTTTAAGTAAACCACATCACCACCTGTACCACTATTAGAATTGGTAGCATTTAAAGCCACATAAAAGGTAACGGTTCCAATACTAGGGTTAGGGGCTGTCCAAGTATAGGTCCAACTGCTTTGAGTATTTCCTGCGGCGGTATGACCCAAATAGGTCTTTCCTCCGCCACCAACCATAGCCTGACTTCCAGTTCCGGAGGTAAATGAGCCTGCCATTGTGTTGCTTGGAGAAAGTGCAATCAACTGAAACCCGTTTTTAGCAGTGGCTGCTGCTCCTCCATTTAATGTTAAGGTATAACTTGTTCCGGGTGCATAGCCACCGCTTGGCAAACCTGTAATTGATATGGCATCAAAGGCAGTTCCAGAGGTTACTGGGGAGCCACTGTGACAATTGGTGCAATTTGCGTCACCAGGTGCTCCTGTTAAACCCGCAGATGGCCCACCAGAATTGGTAAAGGTAACAGTAGATAATCCAACCAAAATGGCTAAAAAAGCATATTTCAGCCAAGAACGAGCGTAAATTTTATTCATATATAGTGTAATTTTTAATCAAATTTAATACCCTTATTTATTAATTTTTCCATAATTCTAATTATTACAATGAAACTTAAGTTTTCACAACAATAAAAAAATATTGCCACCAAGGCTCTAAGGCACAAAGCTTACTTTTAATTAAATTAAAAAAAATGAATGGGCTAAATTAATTTTCTTAGTGCCTTGGCGCCTTCGTGGCAAAAAAAAACACGAAGTAAATTGCTTTACTCCGTGCCTTTGTGCCTTTGTGGCAAAAAATTAATTCACAACCCAGGTTTCTTTGCCTGCTATGAGTTTATCTAAATCGCCTTTGCCCATTTTTTCTTTGGCATAAGCCATTTGGTCGTTAAACAATTTATCGAATGTATCCTTGTGGTTGTTTACATAAAACACGCCAAACGGACGGGGGAAATGATCTCCTTTTGCAGGATCATCATAGAACCTAGATAAGATGGTAGCTTTTACCAAATCTTCTTCATCATGGATCCACAAATCGTTTACAGAGCTATCGTTTAAATCAACAATAATCGGTTTGAACCCATCCAATTTAATCCCTTTATCATTGTTTTCTCCAAACACCAAAGGTTGGCCATGTTCCATCATTAAGGTTTGCTCTTTTTTACTCGATTTCTCGGTATAAATTTCAAAAGCACCATCATTGAAAACATTGCAATTTTGGTAAATTTCCACCAATGAAGTTCCTTGATGGTCATAAGCTCTGCGGATCATGGCTTGTTGGTGTTTTGGATCTCTATCCATAGTTCTGGCTACAAATGTTCCATCAGCTCCTAAGCTCAATGCAATAGGATTAAACGGATAATCTATAGAGCCCATTGGTGTAGATTTGGTAACCTTACCTTGCTCAGAGGTTGGTGAATATTGACCTTTTGTTAAACCATAAATTTGGTTGTTAAATACCAATAAATTGATATCTGGATTTCTGCGCAACATATGAATAAAGTGGTTTCCTCCTATACTCATAGAATCACCATCACCAGAGATTACCCATACAGATAATTCTGGTCTAGTTGCCTTTAAGCCTGTGGCAATTGCATTGGCTCTTCCATGTATAGAGTGCATGCCAAAAGTATCCATGTAATATGGAAACCTCGACGAACAACCTATACCAGATATGAATACAAATTCCTCCTTTGGCCTGCCCAAATCTGGCAAGATGGTTTGCACTTGTTTTAATATGGAGTAATCTCCACAACCTGGGCACCACCTAACTTCTTGGTCCGACGAGAAATCTTTTGCCGTTAATTTTTCTACTACTGCTGTCATATAATTTTTTTAATCGTAAGTTTTTGGTTCGAACCTAAAAATAGTTACTAATTTATGGGTTCAAACCAAACTCACTTGTTAGTCTAAAATTTGTTTAATTTTTGCAATTACCTCATGACTCATGAATGGAAGCCCTTGAATTTTATTGTAAGGAATAGCATCCACAAAATATTTATCGCGAATGATTTTCACTAACTGACCATTGTTCAATTCTGGCACCACTACTGTTTTAAATCTGCCTAATATTTCACCTAAGTTTTTAGGGAAAGGATTGATATACCTAACTTGAGCATGTGAAACTTTATAGCCTTCAGCAATCATTTGAGCGGTTGCAGTTCTGAGTGCGCCGTATGTTCCACCCCATCCTAATAACAATAAATCGCCAGATTCTTCACCAGAGTCTATGGTTTGCAAAGGAATAAAATCGGCCACCTTATCAACCTTTTCTTGACGTAAATGAGTCATCAATTCATGGTTGGCAGCATCGTAACTAATATTACCCGTTACATTCTGTTTTTCTATTCCACCAATTCTATGTTCTAAACCTTTTGTACCTGGAATAGCCCAAGGCCTGCTTAATTTTTCATCTCTAAAGTAAGGCATAAACTTATCATCGGTAGCAGCTCTTTCTTTTGCAAAAGATACATTAATAGGTTCCAAATCTGCTGAATTAGGGAATTTCCAGGGCTCTGCACCATTGGCAATGTATCCATCACTTAAGAAGAAAACTGGTATCATGTGTTGCAAAGCAATTTTACAAGCTTCGTAAGCCAAAGTAAAGCAATCGGAAGGAGATTGTGCGGCCAATACAACAACAGGACATTCACCATTTCTCCCAAACATGGCTTGGTTCAAATCTGCTTGTTCTGTTTTGGTTGGCATACCTGTGCTTGGGCCGGCTCTTTGAATGTTTAAAATTACCAATGGCAATTCTAACATAGTAGCCAAACCAATGGCCTCGCCTTTTAAAGCAATACCTGGTCCTGATGAACCTGTTACAGCCAAATGTCCGCCAAAGGCAGCACCAATAGCGGCGCAAATACCTGCAATTTCATCTTCGGCTTGGTATGTTTTGATATCGAAATTTTTGTATTTAGATAAATCGTGTAAGATATCTGAAGCAGGTGTAATAGGATAAGTTCCATAAAACAATGGCAAGCCAGATTTTACGGAAGCCGAGATTAAGCCTAATGCAGCAGCTTGGTTACCCATAATTCCGCGGTACACACCCGACTCCATTTTAGCAGGAGCAATGGTGTAACGGTTGGCAAACATTTCTGTTGTTTCGCCATAATTCCAACCAGCGTTTAATACCTTGATATTGGCATTCATTACAGCCTCATTCTTTTTGAATTTGGTGCGTAAGAATTCCAAGGTATTTTCAATTGGGCGGTGGTACATCCAATACACCAAACCCAATACAAACATGTTTTTGCAACGGTCAATTTCCTTGGTAGTCATGCCACTGTCGGCAAGCGCTGCTCGAGTAATTTTAGTTACATCAACAATCTTTACATCGTAATCCGCTAATGACCCATCATTGATTGGATTTTGGTCTTCAGGTACATTTGCCAAACGCAAATTTTTAGAATCAAAACCATCTGAGTTAAGAATGATGACACCACCTTTTTTTAGGTTTTTAATATTCACCTTAAAAGCAGCAACATTCATCGCAACTAACACATCACTTTGGTCGCCTGGTGTATTAATTTGGGTCGAACCAAAATGTATTTGAAAACCAGAAACTCCCGCCAAAGTTCCTAATGGGGCCCTAATTTCTGCGGGGAAATCTGGGAATGTTGCAAGGTCGTTGCCATGCAAAGCAGTTGCATTTGTAAATTGTGTACCGGTTAATTGCATGCCATCGCCTGAGTCGCCAGCGAAGCGAATAACTACGGATTCTAGGTCTTTATCTGTTATAGCTGTCATTGTGTAGAATTAATTTTTGGACTTATGTCCGCAATGAGATACGAAACTACCGAATTCGCGGAAAAAAAGAAATGATTTTACTCACATAAAAAAAAGGTGACGAAGAAATTGAATGTTTGAACCTAAACCTTGTTCTTTGAAGAAAAAAAAATATGGATATCAGACTATTTGTAACTGGCGGCACTTTTGATAAAGAATATAACGAATTGAATGGTCAATTGTTTTTTAAAGACACCCATATTCAAGAGATATTAAAATTAGGTAGAAGCAGGCTCAATACCAATATAAGAACATTGATGTTGGTAGATAGTTTAGATATAACAGATAGTGACCGCCGCATTATGGCCGAAAACTGCGCCAATTGCGAAGAAGAGCGAATAGTCATAACCCACGGTACCGATACCATGACCGAAACGGCGGCCTATTTAGCCAAAGAAAAGCTCAACAAAACCATCGTAATAACCGGTGCAATGATCCCCTATAAGTTTGGCTCCAGCGACGGACTCTTTAACTTAGGCGGCGCCCTGGCCTTTGCGCAAACCTTACCTGTAGGTGTTTATATAGCCATGAACGGACGCTACTTTAACTGGGACAACTGCCGCAAAGACAAGCAAAACGGCATTTTTGAGGAGAGTAATGTTTAAAAGGAATTTATTTAGTTTTCAATTTTGCAATAATTTTCAACAATCCTTCACGGTTTTTTGCTTCGTGGTAAAATTTAGGCAGCTTTTCTAATAGTGTAAATCCGCTTCGGTCTTTGTGTTCGCGAATTGTTGCCGAAATATATCTTTCTAAATAAACCAAATGTTTGTGGTTATAGACCCAAAAAACTTCATTCTTGAAAGGTGCCTGTAGCCAAAGTTCTGCTTGAAAATAATGATTCGCAGCTGTTTCAATTGAAACACTATTAACTGCAGTTGAAGTTTCTTTGTTGTAACCACAATGTAAGCAAAACAAGCGAGCAATTTGGTTTTCAAAATTAACTGTAGCCATTGCTTTTTTTGCACAAGAAGGACAGGCTACCCAAACCTCTTTGTAGAATTCGGAAAGGAGCAGATTTTCGTCATGAAAGCGATTCATCAGTTAGTAGTTTTTTCTTTTACAGTCGAATAAAATAATATCATGATTGGAAAATATATTTGTATTAAGCGATAGGCTTTTTTTCAACCTCCAAAACCCTGTTTTGTCGCTGCCTATTCGTTCAATTATTCCTTGCTTTTTAAGTTCTTGGATATGTCGTTTTATGGTTGCAGACGAATTTCCCGTTTTTGCAGCAAGCTCAATATAATTTGCACTTGGATTTTGCTGTAAATGTTGCATAATTTCAGCTTTTACAGGGTCATTTACAG
>Ga0209550_10000389_pt1 | contig 40245 bp, 37 predicted proteins | sample LauGreSuBDMM15SN_2_FD_187567 | JGI IMG/M metagenome (GOLD analysis project Ga0209550, IMG submission 187567) | Freshwater lake microbial communities from Lake Michigan, USA - Su13.BD.MM15.SN (SPAdes) (version 5) | ecosystem: Environmental > Aquatic > Freshwater > Lake | place: Lake Michigan...
GACAATTGGTACTGGCATATGTTTGATACGGTCAAAGGTAGTGACTACTTAGGCGATCAAGACGCGATTGAATTCATGTGTCGTGAAGCCCCTAAGGTCGTCTACGAGCTAGAACATTTTGGTATGCCATTTGATCGTAATCCAGATGGCACGATTTATCAGCGTCCATTCGGTGGACACACTGCTAACTTTGGTGAAAAGCCAGTACAACGTGCTTGCGCTGCAGCTGACCGTACTGGTCACGCTATGTTGCACACACTGTATCAACGTAATGTGCGTGCGAAAACGCATTTCTTCGTAGAGTGGATGGCAATTGATTTAGTGCGCGATGCAGATGGTGATGTAGTTGGTGTCGTTGCGTTAGAAATGGAAACAGGCGAAGCTATGATCTTGCAAGCCAAGACCACTGTATTTGCAACTGGTGGTGCAGGTCGTATTTGGGCTGCCTCTACTAATGCTTTCATTAACACCGGTGATGGTATGGGTATGGCAGCACGTGCAGGCTTACCACTTGAAGACATGGAATTCTGGCAGTTCCATCCTACTGGTGTAGCAGGTGCGGGTGTGTTGATTACGGAAGGTGTGCGTGGTGAAGGCGGTATCTTGATTAACAGTGAAGGCGAACGTTTCATGGAACGTTATGCGCCTACATTGAAAGATCTCGCACCACGTGATTTCGTTTCACGCTCCATGGATCAAGAAATTAAAGAAGGTCGTGGCTGTGGTCCTAAGAAAGATCATGTCTTGTTAGACCTGCGTCACATTGGTGCTGACACCATACGTAAACGTTTGCCTTCTATTTTAGAAATTGGCCATAAGTTTGCGAACGTCGATGCAACCAAAGAACCGATTCCGGTTGTACCGACGATTCATTATCAAATGGGTGGTATTCCTACCAACATACATGGTCAAGTTGTTGCGCCTAAAAATGGTAGTCAAGAAATCGTACGTGGTTTGTATGCGATTGGTGAATGCGCTTGTGTCTCAGTACATGGCGCAAACCGTCTAGGTACAAATTCCTTGTTAGATTTATTGGTCTTTGGTCGCGCTGCAGGTAACCACATTGTTGCAAGCAAATTAGAGGATCAAAGCTTTAAAGAGTTACCTGAGAATCCTGCAGATTTAGCACTCTCACGTTTGGCGCATCTGGAGTCATCGACTGGCTCTGAGCGTGTACAAGATGTGGCTAACGATATTCGTAAAACCATGCAGCATTACTGCGGTGTATTCCGTACGCAGGAATTGCTGGATGAAGGTACCAAAGAAATTATGCAACTCGACGAACGTCGTAAGCATATTTCTTATAAAGATAAATCCAAAGTATTTAATACCGCACGTATAGAAGCATTAGAACTCGACAATCTGATCGAGACAGCAAAAGCGACTATCGTTTCAGCGGCAGCACGTAAAGAATCACGCGGTGCGCATGCACATCGTGATTTCGAAAAACGTGATGATGAAAATTGGATGAAACATAGCCTGTGGTATTCCGAGGGCAATCGATTGGCCTATAAACCAGTGGTTACCAAACCATTGACCGTTGAAACCTTCAAGCCTAAAGCACGTACTTTCTAAGAGCCTATCATCATGACACGTACAGTGAAATTTCAAATCTATCGTTACGACCCAGATAAGGACGCCAAGCCTTATATGCAAGACTTAACCGTTACGCTACAAGACACCGACAAAATGTTGTTGGATGCTTTGCAGCGTATTAAAGCGGATGTGGATGATTCATTAGCATTGCGTCGTTCTTGCCGCGAAGGTGTGTGTGGTTCGGACGCCATGAACATCAATGGTAAAAACGGACTGGCATGTACCACCAACTTGAATGAGTTGAGTGAGCCTATCGTATTGCGTCCATTACCAGGTTTGCCAGTGATACGAGATTTGATCGTCGATATGACGAACTTCTTCAAACAATATCATTCGATCAAACCATTTTTGATTAACACCACCATTCCACCTGAAAAAGAACGCTTGCAAATGCCTGCTGAGCGTGAAGAGTTAGATGGTTTATATGAATGTATTTTGTGCGCCTGCTGTTCTACTGCATGCCCATCATTCTGGTGGAACCCAGATAAATTTGTAGGGCCAGCTGGTTTACTACAAGCGTATCGTTTTATTGCAGATAGCCGTGATGAAGCAACTGGCGAACGTCTGGATAATTTAGAAGATCCTTATCGTTTATTCCGCTGCCACTCCATCATGAATTGTGTGGATGTTTGTCCTAAAGGACTTAATCCTAATAAAGCAATCGGCAAGATTAAAGAATTGCTAGTGAGACGCGCTGTTTAATGATTATGGCAGCGCATCAAGATGATCCTGCAAGACGCTGCCGTTTACGCTGGCGTAGTCGTAGAGGCTTGTTAGAAAACGATTTGATCTTGTCGCGTTTTCTTGATGCGCATGAATTAAGTCTGACGGATGATGATGTCGATGCATTTACCAGATTAATGGAGTTGCCAGACAATGATTTAATGGGTTTGTTGTTGGGACAAAACGAACCTGTTGATGAATTAAATCAGCCGCATGTCCATGCCTTGTTAATCAGGTTACGACAAGCCTGAAAACTAAAGCTTGCAAAATAATTGATGTAATTAAAAAGCTGTGTCAGCTAATTTTTTTAGGGTAGAACCATGAAACCATCCGACGCTAAAGCTACGCTCTCGTTTTCCGACGGCTCAAAGTCTATAGAGTTCCCTATCTACACAGGTTCAATAGGACCTGACGTAATTGATATCCGCAAGTTATATGGCGAAACAGGTCGCTTTACCTATGATCCTGGCTTTATGTCTACAGCGGCTTGTAATTCATCCATCACTTATATTGATGGTGATAAAGGTGAGTTGTTATACCGTGGATATCCTATTGAGCAATTAGCAGTGAATTGTGATTTTCTTGAAACTTGCTACTTGCTGTTGAATGGTGAATTACCGAAAGCAGATCAAAAGAAAACATTTGTTGATACCGTCACCCGTCATACGATGGTGCATGAGCAAATGCAATTTTTCTTCCGCGGTTTCCGTCGTGACGCGCATCCTATGTCTGTATTGGTGGGAACAGTCGGCGCCTTGGCTTCTTTCTACCACGACTCTTTAGATATTAATGATCCACATCATCGTGAAGTTTCAGCGATTCGTTTGATCGCGAAAATGCCAACCTTAGTGGCGATGGCATATAAATATTCTGTCGGTGCGCCTTTCGTTTATCCGCGCAATGATTTGTCTTATAGCGCGAACTTCATGCGTATGATGTTTGCTACGCCAGCAGAAGAATACAAAGTCAATGAAGTGCTAGTTCGTGCTTTAGATCGCATTTTGATTTTGCATGCTGATCATGAACAAAATGCATCCACTTCTACAGTAAGACTGTCCGGTTCTAGCGGTGCCAATCCTTTTGCTTGTATCGCAGCAGGTATTGCTTGCCTATGGGGTCCTGCGCATGGTGGTGCAAATGAAGCTGCACTCACTATGTTGAAAGAAATTGGATCTGTCGACAAGATTGGTGAATTCGTCAAACAAGTTAAAGACAAGAATTCTGGCGTTAAGTTGATGGGCTTTGGTCATCGTGTTTATAAAAACTATGACCCACGCGCTAAACTCATGCGTGAAACCTGTCATGAAGTCTTGAATGAATTGGGTCTGCAAAATGATCCATTATTTAAGCTCGCTATGGCATTGGAAAAAGTCGCGTTGGAAGACGAGTATTTCGTTTCCCGTAAACTTTATCCTAACGTTGATTTTTATTCTGGCATTGTGCAATCTGCATTAGGCATTCCGGTTTCGCTGTTTACCGGTATTTTCGCTATGGCGCGTACTGTAGGTTGGATAGCGCAATGGAATGAAATGATTTCAGATCCTGAACAAAAAATCGGACGTCCACGTCAGCTGTTTGTCGGTTCTGCTCAAAGAGATGTACTGCCGATGGCAAAAAGATAATAAAACTATGCTATGAAAACGGGCCCTAGTGGCCCGTTTTTGTATTCTGGCCGGTGTTTCCTATGCTATTCTCCGGCTTGATTATGTTGTGCAATCTGTAATGCGGAAAGCCCGCTAAACAGAAGGTGAAGGTGGGTCAGAGTTGACCCTTTCGGAAGTCTCTGATGACTTGCATCAGAGATCATCCTAACCCGCTAATCTCGCGAAACGCGAAGAAAAGGTGAGCAAAATGATGCAGCAGTTTTTCTCCAATTCCTATCTATTTGGTGGGAATGCGCCTTACGTAGAAGAACTCTACGAGGCCTACCTCCTAAATCCCGGTGCAGTTCCTGATAATTGGCGCGCTTATTTCGACGCCATGCAACACGTGCCAGCAGTTGATGGAAGCGACAGACCCGATGTAGCCCATGCTCCGGTTGTTGCATCCTTTGCGGAACGTGCTAAGCAAGGACCTATACGTACTATCACTGCATCGGCTGATGCTGAAATGGGTCGTAAGCGTGTTGCAGTCACTCAGTTGATTGCAGCGTATCGTTTTCTAGGAACCCAGTGGGCGAATCTCGATCCACTGCAACGTCAAGAACGTCCTGTTATTCCTGAACTAGAGCCATCGTTTTATGGATTTAGTGATGCCGACATGGATACGGTATTCAACATCAGTAATACTTACTTTGGTGGTGATACTGCTTCCTTGCGTGATTTACTCAATGCGCTACGTGACACCTATTGTCGTTCCATAGGTGCAGAATTCATGTACATCACCGACCCTGCACAAAAACGCTGGTTACAAGAACGATTGGAATCGACTCGTGCTAGTGCTGCATTCACGCGCGAGCAAAAAGTACATATTCTTGATCGTCTAACCGCAGCAGAGGGTTTAGAGCGCTACTTACATACTAAGTATGTAGGTCAAAAACGCTTCTCATTAGAAGGTGGTGAAAGCTTTATCGCTTCTTTAGATGAAACCATACAGCGTGCTGGTAATCAAGGTATACAAGAGATCGTCATCGGTATGGCGCATCGTGGCCGCTTAAATGTGTTGGTGAATATTCTGGGCAAAATGCCGCAAGAATTATTTGCTGAGTTTGAAGGTAAGCATGGTGATGATCTACCTGCAGGTGACGTGAAATATCATCAAGGCTTCTCAAGTGACATCTCCACTGCACGTGGTCCTGTACATCTTTCACTAGCCTTTAATCCTTCACATTTAGAGATTGTGAATCCTGTAGTTGAAGGTTCAGTCAAAGCCAGGATGATACGTCGCGGTGATGCAGATGGTCATCAAGTCTTGCCGATCTTAGTGCATGGCGATGCTGCGTTTGCAGGTCAGGGCGTGGTGATGGAAACACTGAACCTCGCCCAAACCCGTGGCTATGGCACAGGTGGTACGGTACATATCGTCATTAACAATCAAATTGGTTTCACTACGTCTGATCCACGTGATTCACGTTCTACATTGTATTGCTCTGATGTCGTGAAAATGATTGAAGCACCTGTATTGCATGTGAATGGTGATGATCCTGAAGCAGTGGTCTTTGCTACGCAAATTGCTCTCGATTTCCGTATGCAATTCCAAAAAGATGTGGTCGTTGATATTGTGTGCTTCCGTAAATTAGGCCACAACGAACAAGATACACCGGCGCTAACGCAGCCCTTGATGTACAAGAAAATTGGTCAGCATCCTGGCACAAGAAAACTGTATGCCGATAAGTTGATTGCACAGAATGTGATTCCTGCTGATGGTGGGGATGCCATGATCAAAGCCTTCCGTGATGCAATGGATGCAGGTCGTCACACAATCGATCCTTTGATTACTAATTTCAAGAGTAAGTATGCAGTGGACTGGATGCCTTTCTTGAATCGCAAATGGACCGACGCTGCTGATACCGCAGTGCCGGTTGCAGAATTAAAGCGACTTTCTGATCGTATTACACATTACCCAGAAAAATTCAAACCGCATCCTTTAGTTGAAAAAGTTTTAGCCGATCGTGCTGCGATGGGTAGAGGTGAAATCAATCTCGATTGGGGTATGGGTGAACACTTAGCTTTTGCTTCATTGGTATCATCCGGCTATGCAATTCGTATTACTGGTCAAGATGCGGGTCGTGGCACGTTTACACACCGTCACTCAGTACTGCATGATCAGGATCGTGAACGTTGGGATCAAGGCAGTTACATCCCTCTGCAAAATATCTCTGAACAACAAGCGTCTTTCACAGTGATTGATTCTGTTTTATCAGAAGAAGCTGTACTGGCATTTGAATATGGTTTTTCAACTGCAGAACCCAACACACTCACTATTTGGGAAGCACAGTTTGGTGACTTCGCCAATGGTGCGCAGGTGGTGATTGATCAATTCATTAGCTCAGGTGAAGTGAAGTGGGGTCGTGCTTCTGGTTTAGTGATGATGCTGCCTCATGGTTATGAAGGACAGGGGCCAGAACATTCTTCTGCGCGTGTAGAACGTTTCTTGCAACTATGCGCTGACAACAACATGCAAGTTGTACAGCCTACGACTGCAGCTCAGATTTTCCATTTGCTGCGTCGTCAAATGATACGTTTGTTCCGCAAGCCTTTGGTCATCATGACACCGAAGTCACTCTTGCGAAATAAAGATGCAGGTTCACCTTTATCTGAATTAGCAAAAGGTTCGTTCCACACCGTGATAGGTGAAGTTGATACTAAGATAGATCACAAGAAAGTAAAACGTGTACTTGCTTGTTCCGGTAAAGTTTATTTCGACTTAGTCAATGCACGTAAAGAACGTGATGCAAGCGATGTTGCCATCATACGTGTTGAACAGTTATATCCATTCCCACATAAAGCCTTCGCTGCTGAACTCAAGTCCTTCCCTAATTTTAATGAATTAGTGTGGGTACAAGATGAACCGCAAAATCAGGGAGCGTGGTTCCAGATTCAACATAATATTTTTGAAAATCTAACCGATGGTCAAAAATTAGCGTACGCCGGTCGTCCTGCTAGTGCATCACCAGCAGTGGGTTATTACGACAAGCACTATGCCCAGTTGAAGGCTTTAATCGATACCGCGTTTTCAAGGCTGAAAGGCTTTGTACTAACTAAATAATGACCCGACGGGGCACTGGATGCCGGTGCCTCGTTAGAACAACCCGAAACGGAGAGTGTTATGGCAATTCTTGATGTAGTCGTTCCTCAATTATCTGAGTCTGTCGCAGAAGCGACTTTATTACAGTGGCATAAAAAAGTAGGTGAAGCCATTGCTCGTGATGAAAATCTGATTGATATAGAAACCGATAAAGTAGTGTTGGAACTTCCTGCCCCAGCGCAAGGTGTGTTGATTGAAATCGTTAGAGGTGATGGTAGTAGCGTCGTTGCTGGTGAATTGATTGCACGTATAGATACCGAAGCCTCTGCTAGCGCAAGTGCAGCAGCACCTTCAGCTGCGCCAACAGCTGCGCCTGCAGCCGCTCCTGCAGCTACAGCGGCGGCGGCATCTGCACCTGCATCTACTGCTGCAGCATCGATCGCAATGCCTGCAGCTGCGAAAATGCTTACTGAAAATAACATGTCTGCGAATGCTGTGGCAGGCACAGGCAAAGATGGTCGTGTCACGAAAGGTGATGTGATTGGTGCGTTGGAATCAAAAGCATCCGGTGCTTCATCTGTAGCTTCTAGTGCCGCTCCTGCAGTGCGTACTGTGAATGCTTTACCTGCAGTTGCTGTACCAACTAATCTTGACCTAGTTAATCGTCCAGAGCAACGCGTGCCCATGAGTCGTTTGCGTGCACGTATTGCAGAGCGCTTGCTGCAATCTCAAGCAACGAATGCGATATTGACCACCTTCAATGAAGTCAATATGCAGCCTGTGATGGATTTGCGTAATAAGTACAAAGATAAATTTGAAAAAGAGCATGGTGTGAAGTTAGGCTTTATGTCTTTCTTTGTAAAAGCTGCTGTCGCTGCACTGAAAAAATACCCTGTGATTAATGCATCGATTGATGGCAATGATGTGGTCTATCACGGTTATTTTGATATCGGTATCGCAGTCGGTTCACCACGTGGTTTGGTGGTGCCTATTCTGCGTAATGTCGATCAAATGTCTATCGCTGAAATTGAAAAGAAAATTGGTGAGTTTGGTGTGAAAGCAAAAGATGGCAAGCTCACTCTCGATGAACTCACCGGCGGTACTTTTTCCATTTCCAATGGTGGTGTGTTTGGTTCTATGCTTTCTACGCCGATTATTAATCCACCTCAATCCGCTATCTTGGGTGTACATGCAACCAAAGACAGAGCTGTAGTTGAAAATGGACAAATCGTTATTCGTCCTATGAACTATCTGGCAATGTCTTATGACCATCGCATTATTGATGGTCGTGAAGCAGTATTAGGATTAGTGGCAATGAAAGAAGCGCTGGAAGATCCTGCGCGCTTGCTGTTAGATCTCTAATCATAGTTGAGCCTTTAATGATGCCGCTAGCTGTGTGTTGACAAGCTAGCGGTTCATCACACACATAGGTGTATCAGGCTCTGAATTTTTCTAAGTACGTCAGATAGAGTAGTGTGCTAAGTCTGACTTAATGGAATGCGATCAGATTTCAAGGAAATCATCATGTCAAAAAATTTCGATGTCATCGTAATCGGTGGTGGCCCTGGCGGTTATATTGCAGCAATTCGAGCTGCGCAATTAGGTTTTTCTGCAGCTTGTATCGATGAGTGGAAAAATGAAAAAGGTGGTCCTGCACCTGGTGGCACTTGTACCAATGTAGGTTGTATTCCTTCCAAAGCTTTACTGCAATCCTCTGAGCATTTTGAACATGCTGGACATGGCTTTGCAGAACACGGTATTGAAGTCAAAGGTTTAAAACTTAATCTCGGTCAAATGTTAGGTAGGAAAGATACGGTTGTAAAACAAAACAACGATGGCATCTTGTATTTGTTTAAGAAAAATAAAGTCAGTTTCTTTCATGGTCGTGGTGCATTTACCAAAGCAGATGCAGAAGGTTATGAAATTTCTGTGACTGGTAAAGATAATGAAACCTTAAAAGCCAAACACATCATCATTGCAACCGGATCGAATCCACGTGAATTACCAGGTGCTGCTTTTGATGAAAAATTAATTTTATCGAATACTGGTGCACTGGCTATAGAAGCTGTTCCTAAAAAATTAGGTTTAATTGGTGCGGGTGTAATTGGTTTGGAAATGGGTAGTGTGTGGCGTCGTTTAGGTTCAGAAGTCACCATACTGGAAGCCTTGCCTTCATTCTTAGGCGCTGTCGATGAGCAAATTGCAAAAGAAGCGCACAAGCTGTTTGAGAAACAAGGTTTAGGTATTCATTTAGGCGTGAAAATAGGCTCGATTAAAGCAGGCAAGCAAGATGTGAGTGTTGAATATAACGACGCAAAAGGTGAGTCACATAAAGCCGTGTTTGACAAACTCATTATTTCTATAGGACGTGTACCTAACACCATAGGATTACAAGCAGAAGCAGTGGGTTTGAAATTGGATGAGCGTGGTTTCATTGCAGTCGATGCAGACTGTCGCACCAATCTACCGAATGTGTGGGCAGTGGGTGATGTCGTGCGTGGTCCTATGTTGGCGCACAAAGCGGAAGAAGAAGGTGTGGCTGTAGCAGAACGCATTGCGGGTCAACATGGTCATGTTAATTTCAACACCATACCTTGGGTTATTTACACCTCACCTGAAATTGCATGGGTAGGAAAAACAGAGCAGCAACTCAAAGCAGAAGGCATTGCTTATAAAGCAGGGACTTTCCCCTTCTTGGCAAATGGTCGTGCCCGAGCTTTAGGTGATACATCAGGTATGGTGAAGTTTTTAGCGGATGCTAAAACTGATGAAATTCTGGGTGTGCACATCATAGGACCTATGGCTTCAGAGTTAATTGCAGAAGCAGTGGTTGCTATGGAATTCCGTGCTTCGGCAGAAGATATTGCACGGATTTGTCATGCGCATCCTTCACTCTCAGAAGCGACTAAAGAAGCAGCACTAGCAGTTGACAAACGTGCGTTGAATTTCTGAGTTTGAGTTTCTTGATTCAATCGGCATCATGATTTCACTAGTACTTAATATGTATCGTTTGTTGATCAGTGTTCATGGTGCCATCACTCACCGCTTCCTTTGTTTTTTCTTTCTTTGCATGCTCAGTGCATGCAGTACGCTGCCACCTTACTCAGGCAAGATTGCAATTTCTACCACCAGTCTTTCCCAGCCAGTGACGGGAGCGAGCTGCGAAGTACGAACCGATGCAGGTAAGTGGACCATCATCACACCAGCGATTGCACCTGTGGGACAGATTGCAGGCGATTTACATGTGGTGTGTCAGTTACAAGGTTATCGCACTTCAGAAGTGATTTTTCGTTCAGGCGTACGAGGTAGGAGTGCATCTCGTGTTGCAGTCGGTGCTGCAGGTGGATCAGGTGGTGGTGGCGGTGGCGTGGGTTTATCAATTGGCTTTGGCTTGCCACTGGGTGATACACAATTTTCTTATCCTAATGAGATCGTCGTCGATATGACGCCAGCTACAAAATAATGCCAGTTATTATCTCGGATATGGATGTATATGACTATTACGAGCAAGCTCTGCGTGAGCGAGGCTTTAAGTCAGATTATGCACAAAGAGGTGCAGTGCATCGTTTACAAAAAGCCTATGATGCTTGGATAGGTTTTAAATATAAACGCTCTAATCGTCTTAAGAAAATAGTGAATCATCCTGATGTACCTCGCGGTATTTATTTATGGGGTGGAGTGGGTCGCGGTAAATCTTTTTTAATGGATAGCTTTTATCTGGTAGTGCCAGTGGTGCGTAAAACACGCTTGCATTTCCATGAATTCATGCGTGACATACACCGTGAACTCGATAAACAAAAGGATGTAGAAGATCCATTACAAAAAGTTGCAGAGCGTATTGCAAGAAAATACAGACTGATTTGTTTTGATGAGTTTCATGTCTCTGATATAGCGGATGCCATGATTCTATATAACTTGCTAGAAGCATTATTTGAGCTAGGCGTATCGTTTGTGATGACCTCGAATTACGAGCCTGAAAAATTATATCCAGATGGTTTACATCGCGATCGTATTTTGCCCGCGATCGCATTACTAAAAGATAAACTCGATATAGTGAATGTTGATGCGGGCGTGGATTATCGACAGCAGGTAATGCAAGAAGTCGATGTTTATCATCAACCTTTAGGTGAAAAGACAGATGCTACGTTGAGTGCTGCTTTTTCGCGTATTGCTGACCGCTCTGAAGATGAAGGTCAGCTAAAACTGGGTTCTCGGACAGTGAAATGTGTACGACGTGCAGGCGGTGTGATTTGGTTTAGTTTTGCCCATTTATGTGGTGGTGCCAGATCACAAAATGATTATCTAGAAATAGCGCAGCGTTTTCATACCGTTATACTTTCTGATATTCCGCAGTTAACTGCAGCCATGGCATCCGAAGCTAGGCGTTTTACTTGGCTTATCGATATACTTTATGATCATCGAGTGAAATGTATTATGTCTGCAGCCGTAGCGCCTGACCTGCTGTATGTGGAAGGAACATTGTCGAATGAATTTCATCGCACCGTTTCGCGTATTATTGAAATGCAGTCGCTCGCATACAAAGAAAGTAGTCGACGACAGGCTGCGGAAGCGATTGCATAGTAAAGTGTGTCGACAAAGAGTGCTGATAACAAGTGCTAACTAAGAGAGATTAAAAAAGTGATTAAGATGAAAATACCATCTAGGCTAGCTTTGATAAGCGCTTTACTCATGTCGCTTGCCTCATCGAGTTTTGCTGATAGTAACGCTCTGTTAGAACGTTATCCTGCTGGCACTATAAAAACAGTAGAGCAAGCCAATCAAGCTTTAGAAGAGGTTAATCGCGAACGCGCGCTCACGCAAGAATCTTTTTTAGACACCAAAGATGAGTGTTTACAGCAGTTTTTTGTCTCTTCATGTTTAAATAAAGCCAAGGAAACTCGACGTCAAGAAAAGAAAATTATTCGCGCTGTGGAAGTCGAAGCGAATGCCTTCTTACGTAAAGATAAAGCAGATGAACGCGATCGTGGTGTGGCAGAGCGTCAGCGGCAAGCAGAACAAGCACAGGGTAGAAAAATCATTCGATTGCCCGATGGCTCACCAGATGATCAACCCAATCCAGTGGGTCAATAGCAGTGATGAAAGATCCTGATCAAGTTCGAGAGCAGCTTGTGACATTAGAGACTGAGCATAGAGATCTTGATCTTGCGATTGATTTATTAATGCAAGTAGGTCGTCTGGATGATTTGCAGTTGCGACGTTTTAAAAAACGCAAATTGCAAATTAAAGATCAGATCATTCATTTAAAAATGCAATTAGTGCCAGATATTCCGGCCTAATTTTGTCTTGCAATACACAATCCTTGCACGCTGTAAAATGCGGTTCACGGCCTAGCCTTGCCGCCTTTGTTGTTATTCATGAGTGCCTTCCATTTTGACTGATCAAGTTACAGCGACCCTAGATAGCAGCATCCATAATGCAGAAATCGATGCTATTTTTTCTGCCGATGGCAAGCTCGCTACTGCAGTCGCTAATTTCCGTCCTCGACAATCCCAAACTGATATGGCGCGCGCAATTGCGCAAGCAATTACAGAGCCTTCAACCTTATTAGCAGAAGCAGGTACCGGAACGGGTAAAACATTTGCTTATCTAGTGCCTGCTTTGCTGTGGGGCGGTAAAGTGATTATCTCCACCGGAACAAAAAATTTACAAGATCAGCTTTTTTTGCGTGATATTCCTGTTGTGCGCAAAGCCTTGAATGCACCGGTCACGGTGGCATTGCTAAAGGGACGGGCAAATTATCTTTGTCATTTTCATCTGGATCGCACCTTACAAAACGGCAGACTGACTGCACGTGAAGATGTGGGTTATTTGCGTGATATTTCACGCTTTATGAAAACCACCACCACAGGGGATAAAGCAGAATTAGCAAAGATTCCAGAAAATGCTTTGATTTGGAATTTAGTGACTTCCACACGTGATAACTGCTTAGGTGCAGAGTGCGCCAGTTATCAAGATTGTTTTGTAATGAAAGCGCGTAAAGAAGCACAGCAAGCAGATGTGGTGGTGGTGAATCATCATTTATTTTTTGCTGATGTAGCGTTAAAAGATACGGGCGTAGCAGAATTACTTCCTACAGCGAATACCGTCATCTTTGATGAAGCGCATCAATTACCTGACACAGCAACCTTATTTTTTGGTGAATCTATCTCCACTTCTCAAGTGCTAGAGTTGTGTCGAGATGTCCTAGCCGAAGGCTTAACGCATGCGCGTGATGGTGCCGATTGGGGCAAGGTTGCCACAGGAGTAGAAAAAGCAGCACGTGATTTGCGACTGACCTTTCCAGTCGAAGTTACGCGTTTGGCTGTGAATCAGTTAGCAGCGAGCAGTGAATTTTTCCCAGCGTTGGCACATTTGCGCGCCATGCTGCAGCAAATGCTTACAACACTAGCATCGCAAGCAGAACGTGCTGAAACCATAGAGCAATGTAGAGTGCGTGCAGTGGAAATCGAAAACCACTATGCAAATTGGAGTGCAGCGGCAAATCAAACTACAAAATCGAATGACGATGCAGAGTCTGCGAATGTTTTGTGGATAGAAGCATTTTCTTCCTCACTGCAGTTGCATCAAACTCCCTTGAGTATTGCGCCTATCTTTAGCAAACAACGTGAAGGTACGCCGCGTGCTTGGATATTTACGTCCGCTACTTTAGCTGTGAAAAATGATTTTAGTCATTACAGTAGTCAGCTAGGTTTATCGGAAGAAGTATCGATGTCATGGCCTAGTCCCTTTGACTATGCGAATCAAGCTTTGTTATATGTGCCCACTGATTTGCCAGTTCCAAATTCACCTGGTTATATTGATGCTGTGATTGATGCAGCTTTACCAGTGATAGAGGCGGCAGGTGGTAGAGCATTTTTATTGTGTACCACTTTGCGTGCTGTGAAACGTGCTGCTGAACGCTTAAGCGAGGAATTTAAAAAATGTGGGTGGGATTGGCCTTTGTTAGTGCAGGGTGAATTAGGTCGCACTGAATTACTTGATAGATTTCGTAGCGCTGGCAATGCAGTGTTAATAGGTAGTCAAAGTTTTTGGGAAGGCGTTGATGTACGCGGAGATGCTTTATCTGTGGTGATTATCGATAAGCTACCTTTTGCACCACCAGATGATCCTGTCTTAGCAGCGCGCATCGCAGAGATGGAAAAGCGTGGCATGAATGGTTTTATGCATCATCAATTACCGGAAGCGATAATTACCTTGAAACAGGGTGCAGGTCGATTAATACGCGATGAAACTGATCGTGGTGTGTTGATGATTTGCGATCCGCGTTTAATTTCTAAACCATACGGCAAACGCATTTGGCAAAGCCTGCCACCCTTTGCACGTAGTCGAGAATTAGGGTCGGTCATTAGTTTTTTGCAACGTGATCTAGGTAGCCAAACTGCGCCTAGCGACGAGTAGCAACTGTAAAAGGCATAGAAATTGTCTTAAATTGCATTGCTATTTCTGCATGCTAGGTAAGGTGAGAGATTTCATCAATCTGACATGAATCACTTGCTGTCCTCAGGTAAAATCTGCTTGAGTATATTTATTAAGTCTATGCCGCAGTGAGTCTGAGCACTCCATGCAAAATTTTTCACACATTAGGTGTCACGCGACCTCACTCTATGAAAATTTTAATTAGTAATGATGATGGCTACCTAGCTCCTGGAATTATTGCGCTAGCTGAGCAATTAGCCACGATTGCAGATATTGTTGTTGTTGCACCTGATAGCAATCGATCGGGATCGTCGAATTCACTCACCTTAGATCGACCCTTACGTGTTGTGCAATCGGCTAATGGGTTTTACTCCATAAATGGAACGCCTAGTGATTGCGTGCATATTGCATTGACAGGGATATTGACGGAGCGTCCTGATCTGGTGGTTTCAGGGATTAATCAAGGTCAGAATATGGGTGATGACACTTTATATTCAGGTACCGTTGCTGCAGCTACGGAAGGTTATTTATTTGGAATTCCAGCGATTGCATTTTCTCAAGTTGATCATCGTTGGGCACATCTAGATGCAGCGGCACGTATTGCAAAAGACATCGTGCTGAGAAAATTCGAAGTATTACATAAGCCTTTTTTGTTGAATGTGAATATCCCCAATCTGCCGTATGAGAAATTGCAGCGTGTAGTTGCAACGCGCTTAGGTAAGCGTCATGAATCAGAGCCAGTGATTAAAACCCAAGATCCTCATGGGAATGATATTTTCTGGATAGGGCCTGTGGGTAAGGCTAAAGAAGCAAGTGCAGGTACTGATTTTCATGCAACTGCAGAAGGCTGTGTTTCAGTCACACCGCTACAAATTGATTTGACACACGCTAGTCAGCTAGAAAGATTGCAACAGGTTTTATCATGAGTGATCAACCATCTGGCGCCAAGCCTAAGCGTTTTCCTTTGACGCTAGATGCGGTCACAGATAAAGCGACGCGCTCGCGCGCTACCGTTGCACCACGCTTCAATAGTACCCAGACTGCAGTAAAAAATGTGGCAGTACGTGCACCAGTGTTAGTGAAATCTTCACCACCCTCGGTAGTGAATACGACTACTGAAAAACCGATAGCGAATGTTGTCCGCACAGTTAAGCGTGATGAAAACATGACCCTCGTTTCTGAAGCAATTCGCAAAGCGATGGTTAAGCGTGTGCAGCAACAGGGTGTGCAAGACCCGCTGGTATTAGCTGCGATGGAAGCGGTACCACGTCATTATTTTTTAGAGCCAGGCCTTGCTAGTCAGGCTTATATCGATGCATCACTACCGATTGGTTATCACCAGACAATTTCACAACCTTATATTGTCGCGCGCATGATAGAGATTTTGCGTGAGCAGACCACAGGTAAATTAAATCGCGTATTAGAAATTGGCACTGGCTGTGGCTATCAAGCGGCAGTGTTGGCGCATGTGGCGAAGGATGTTTATTCCATCGAGCGTATCAAACCCCTACATGAATTAGCACGAAATAATTTGCGTCAATTACGTATACCAAATCTACGCTTACATTATGGCGATGGTATGCTAGGTTTTCCTCAGGTGGCGCCATTTGATGGCATCATTCTCGCAGCAGCAGGTCTGGAAGTGCCACAAGCTTTGTTAGATCAAATGGCAGTGGGAGGCAGATTGATCGCACCTATAGGAGAAAAAAATCAAGTGTTGAAATTAGTGCTGCGCACAGGTGTGTTTGAATGGAAAACCGAAACCCTGGAGACTTGTCACTTTGTGCCGCTGAAAGCCGGTACTCTAGGTTGAGCAGCATATTTTTATTGCGAGAAGCGAGTCTTAGTTTATGAAAAGAGCGACTATTTTTTTTGGCTTGTTGGTAGGTGCGACATGCATCTTGAGTGCTTGTGGTGGCTTGCCTAGTAATGCACCGATAGATGATCGTACTAATCCGATTAAATCAAAAAATCAAACGACAAAACCAGAAGCAGAAAAAGCTGATGGTGAACCAGTGATCATAGATAAACCTGGTTTTTATACCGTAAAAAAAGGTGACACCTTAAGTCGTATTTCTCAACAATTTAATCAACGTCTGTCTGACTTAGTCGACTGGAATAAATTAAGCGATCCAAATGCAATTAAAGCCGGACAGGTTTTGCGTATAGAACCTGAAGAGGGTGTTAGCGTTGCTCCTGCTGATTTGAATGCAGGCATAGAAGTTAAACCTTTGAATGCGAATAGCGCTCCTGTACCGGCACAACCACCGGTCAATAAAAAAGGTCCACTAGGGAATAAGACGGTTTACTCAGAACAGGCAATGGCTGATTTGCAGCGAGGTGAGTCAGGTAGCTCTAATGCCAGTACCGCATCTAGTACCCCAACTAATGCAGCGCCGAATACTGCACCTAATGCTGCACCAACTTCCACACCAAGTAACGCACCTACGTCAGCAGCATCAAATAGTCCAACTACTACTAGTCCTTCGAAATTTATTTGGCCAACCAAAGGTTCAGTCATAAAAAATTTCGAAGCAAATAAAAAAGGGATTGATATCAGCGGACAAGCAGGCCAGTCCGTCGTAGCAGTTGGCGATGGCACTGTCTTATACGCAAACAATATGCGTGGTTATGGCAATCTAGTTATCATTGATCATGCAGATGGTGTTGTTTCCGCTTATGCGCATAATAAATCTCTGATGGTTAAGGAAGGTCAATCGGTGACCAAGGGTCAGCAAATTGCAGAGATGGGAAATACAGATAGTGATAACGTCAAACTGCATTTTGAAATGCGTCAGTTAGGTAAACCAGTTGATCCCGCTTCGCTTCTACCTGGACGTTAATTCTTTATCGCACTTACCCTTAGTGCTCGTTTTTTTAGTCTCATGAACACTCCGCATATTCAGTCACTACAAGATACGATCACCATTGAGTCCCTTGATATGGAGGGACGTGGTGTAGGACACTTAGATAATGAAGACGGTACACCGGGCAAAGTAATTTTTGTTGAAGCTGCATTGCCGGGTGAGATCGTTAAATTTAAATCCTTTCGCAAAAAATCTAAGTGGGAAGCAGCGCACATGACAGCATTGTTGCGTGAGTCTTCACTCAGAGTCAAAGCCAAGTGTGCATACTTTGGTGTGTGCGGTGGTTGCGCTATGCAGCATCTTGAGCCTTCTGCGCAAGTCGCTGCTAAGCAACGTGTATTAGAAGACAACTTGCGTTTCATCGGTAAGGTACAAGCTTCTACTTTGCTGCGCCCTATACATGGTCCGAATTGGGGTTATCGTTATCGAGCGCGACTCTCAGTGCGTTATGTCGTAAAAAAAAGCACGGTCTTGATAGGCTTTCATGAAAAGAAATCCGGCTTCATTGCTGATATGAAGTCTTGCGAAATTTTGCCGCCTAGTGTGTCGGCCATGCTGATGCCCATGCGTGCAATGATTGCAGCATTGAGTATTCGTGATCAGTTGCCGCAAATCGAATTAGCTTTGGGCGATGGACCGAATGGCAAAGTCATCGTCATGGTGCTTAGAGTGATGGCAGCACCGAATGAAGAAGATAAAGCTTTGTTGATGGCATTTGCAGATCAGTGGGGTGTGCAATGGTGGTTGCAATCTAAAGGACCTGATACTGCGGTACCGTTTTATCCGAATACACATCCTTTGCATTACACCTTGCCCGAATTTGGCATTAGCATGCCTTTTAAGCCGACTGATTTTACGCAAGTAAATCATCAAATCAATCGTGTGTTGGTTGCTCGTGCTTTACGTTTGCTCGATGTGCAACCCACTGACAGAGTGGCAGATTTATTTTGTGGCTTAGGTAATTTCACATTACCTTTGGCAACCTTGGCAAAAGAAGTGATCGGTATAGAAGGTAGTGATGCGCTGACAGAAAGAGCAATGGCAAATGCTCGTCATAATCAGTTAGAAGCTAAAACACAATTCTTTAGCCGTAATTTATTTACTTTCACATTGGAAGATTTACGTGCGCTGAAAAAATTTGATCGCATGCTGATTGATCCACCACGTGAAGGTGCGATGGAAGTATGTAATGCCATAGCAAGCCTGATGCAGCTAGAGCCCAATCAGTGCCCTAGTCGTATTGTGTATGTCTCTTGTAATCCTGCTACGCTGGCACGTGATGCCGGCATACTGGTGGAAGCGGGCTATGTGTTATCACAAGCGGGTGTCATCAACATGTTTCCCCACACTGCACATGTAGAGTCGATTGCGGTGTTCGATAGAGCCAGTTGAAGAATAAAAAATGCCGGCTGAATAGCCGGCATTTTAGTGGACTGACAACTTAGACAAATTAGTCTTTGTCGCCGCCAACGATGCCTAGAATCGATAACAGATTCACAAACACGTTATATAAATCCAAATAGATAGAAAGAGTGGCCGTAATGTAGTTGGTTTCGCCACCGTTGATGATGCGTTGAACATCAAACAAAATATAAGCAGAGAAAATCAGCACAGCAATTGCTGATACAACCAATTGCAAGATGGTGAGTTGCAAAAAGATATTAGCGACACTGGCTAATAGCAAAACAATCACGCCTGCGAACAACCAGCTAGACATACCTGAAAAATCACGTTTGCTCGTGGTCGCAATCGTAGCCATTACAGCGAAGATGATGGCAGTGCCACCAAACGCGGTCATGACGAGCGAGGCACCATTCGAGAAATTCAAAATGCGTCCGATCAGTCCTGACAGCATCAAGCCCATGAAGAAGGTAAAGCCGAGTAACACGGCTACACCAGCGGCTGAGTTCTTGGTTTTTTCAATCGCATAGAAAAAGCCAAATGCGATAGCCATGAAAACTAACATGCCGATAAACGGGCTGCCAGCAAAGAAAGCGAAATTCATCTGCACACCCATCCAAGCGCCAAGCACGGTTGGAATCATGGAAAGAGCTAATAGCCAGTAAGTATTGCGCAGTACGCGATGTCTTACTGCTAGCGTATCTGCAGAAGTGTCATAAATTGAAGGAAAGGATTGGTTCATATGAGAGCCTCCATAAAGTTGCCAGAAACAATACTACCAGAGTGGTAGTGTGATGCTAAAAATATAATCAATTTAAAGCCAGCAATTGAAGTCTACCGCAAATCTGGTTTGGTGTTGTCATTGTCATCTAACGTATCTCAGAGGGAAATTACAGGGGTTTCATGCTAAAATTCTGGGTTAATCAGAAATCTTCTGTGTATTCCTATCCCCTTAATTTTATTGGAGTTTTTACAAATGGCAACCGAGCGCACCCTGTCGATTATTAAACCAGACGCTGTGGCGAAGAACGTTATTGGCCAGATCTATTCCCGTTTTGAAGGCGCAGGCCTGAAAATCATCGCAGCACGCATGATGCATCTTTCACGTGCTGAAGCGGAGGGATTTTATGCCGTGCATCGTGAGCGTCCTTTCTTTAAAGATCTGGTTGATTTCATGATTTCCGGACCCGTCATGGTACAAGCGCTCGAAGGTGAGAACGCTATCTTGAAAAATCGTGAACTCATGGGCGCGACCGATCCTAAGAAAGCAGACAAAGGTACGATCCGTGCTGATTTTGCTGATTCGATTGATGCAAACGCAGTGCATGGTTCAGATGCGGTAGATACTGCCAAAACTGAGATCAGCTACTTTTTCCCTGCGCTAAACGTCTATACCCGCTGATTGGCCAGTAACGCATTTGTTATAAGCTGCATGCTTGTAGGGTGTGATAGACATAACAAATGCGTTGGGATCAAATGCCATGATGACACTCACCAATTTGCTGGATCTAGATTCAGAAGGGCTAGTCGCTTGGTGCGGTCAGCTTGGAGAGAAGCCGTTTCGAGCTAGGCAATTACAGCGTTGGGTGCATCAGTTTGGCGTGAGTGATTTTGACGCCATGACTGATTTGGCAAAATCGCTGCGCGATAAATTAAAAATTCACGCCTGTGTTACAGCGCCCGCCATCATTAGCGATCACACTTCAACTGATGGCACACGTAAATGGTTAATCGACGTTGGCAATGGCAATGCAGTCGAAACCGTATTCATCCCTGAAGAAAATCGGGGCACCCTATGTGTTTCTACTCAAGCTGGTTGCGCAGTCAATTGTCGTTTTTGTTCGACTGGTAAACAAGGTTTTTCACGCAATCTCACTGTGGCTGAAATTATTGGTCAATTGTGGATGGCTGAATTCACATTGCGTCGGACTAAGGGTGAAGCTGCAGGACCTAAAGGTGAACGTCAAATAACCAATGTCGTGATGATGGGCATGGGCGAGCCTTTGCTGAATTACGAACCTACCATCGCTGCATTAAAACTGATGTTAGATGATCATGCTTATGGCTTGTCGCGTCGCAGAGTGACGGTGTCGACTAGCGGTGTGGTGCCGATGATGGATAAGTTGGGACTAGATTGTCCAGTTGCCTTAGCCGTATCTTTGCATGCATCGAATGATAAATTGCGTGACATGTTGGTACCGCTGAATAAAAAACACGATTTGTCAGAATTAATCGCTGCTTGCAAACGTTATCTTGCATACGCTCCCAGAGATTTCATCACGCTGGAGTACTGCATGTTAGATGGTGTGAATGACAGCGATGAACATGCACGAGAGTTGCTCTCATTGGTGCGCGATTTGCCTTGTAAATTTAATCTCATTCCGTTTAATCCTTTTCCTGAGTCAGGATTGAAACGTTCAGCTGGAGGCAGAATTAAAGCATTTGCTCAAATATTGATGGACGCAGGTATTGTGACGACTGTGAGAAAAACGCGCGGTGATGATATTGATGCTGCATGCGGTCAGCTAGCTGGTGATATACAAGACAGAACGCATGTGCAAGAACGTATGCAACGTATGCAAGACTATCAACAAAAATATGGCAAAGATTTTGGTCGTATTGTGGAGATACCAGGGTGAGATTTTTCATTTCATTAGCTTTGCTATTTCTGAGTGCATGTGCTCAGACATCGATGCAAGATATAAACGCAAATAATGTTGATCGTGATAATCGTCATCGTGCTGAACTGCGTGTTGAACTTGCTTCTGCTTACTATACTGAAGGTCAATACAGCACAGCGCTAAAAGAAGTGGATACAGCACTGGCGATTGATCCTAGTTTGGCGGGTGCTCATGGTTTGCGTGGTTTGGTTTTGATGCAAACCGGTCAGGATAAACAAGCGGAACGAAGTTTGCGTGAAGCCTTACGACTTGCGCCAGAAAATCCAGATTGGCAAAACAATATGGGTTGGTTTGTTTGTCAGCGGCAGTCAGCTAAAGCAGCCATGCCTTATTTTTTACAAGCGCTTGCTAATAAAGCGTATAGCTCACCGCAAAAAGCTTTGCTCAATGCGGGATTGTGTAGCTTAAAAGATCACGATGCAATCAACGCAGAATTCTATTTTCAGCGCGCTTTACAATTCGAGCCTAATCTTGTTTTAGCACGGGTAAAGTTAGCTAAAATTTATTTCGAGCGCGGTGATTTAGCGCAAGCGCGTCGACATATTTTAGTTGCAGTACAAAGCGAAAAAGTTGTTGTCGAAGATTTGATGATGGCTATTCATATTGAACGTAAATTAGGTGATCGTGCAGCTGAAAAGAGTTTGGTTTCTAAACTCAAACGACTGTATCCCGATGCACCTAAAGCAGCAGGGTATTTTGGTGGTGAACTTGATGAGTGACAAGAATAACGAAAAAATTATTGCGGGTACCGAGTTAGAAGAGGATCACGCTCAAAAAGATCCCTATTCTGAGATAGAACTACCAGGGGAGAAATTAGCTACTCGTCGTCGTGAACTGAATTTAACATTAGAGCAGGTGTCACAAACGCTCAAGTTAAGTACCCGACAAATTGCAGCGATTGAGGTGAATGATTTTGCTGCACTCGCAGGTATTACAACCGTAAAAGGATTTATCCGTTCCTATGCAAAATTGCTAGGTTTAGATCCTGATCCCTTAGTTCAGATGGTAACGCATGAAGTACGCGCTGATTATGATCCTGTCTTACGTCGCCCTTTACCAGCGGCGAGTCTCTCAGCAATTAGCCATACCTCACTAGAGCGTAGCCGTCTTGGCGCTAACTTCATGCGTTTTGCGATGATGGTGTTGAGTGTAATGCTGCTCGCACTTTTCGCGCATGACATGGGTTGGTTAGTAGTTTCGCCGTTGAATTTACCCAGTACTTTGTTGAGAGTAATCGCGCCATGATTAAACATGATCAAAATCAGATTGCTTCAGGTCCTGAAAATCGTCACTCACGACGCAGTGTTAGTGTGCGTTATGGTTCACGTGAAGTGATTGTCGGAGGGGATGCACCTATCGTTGTGCAATCCATGACGAATACCGATACAGCCGATGTAATTGGAACAGCGATACAAGTGAAAGAATTAGCGCGTGCTGGATCTGAAATGGTTCGTATCACCGTTAACACACCTGAAGCAGCAGCTGCAGTGATCGCTATTCGTGAGCAACTCGATAAAATGGATGTCGATGTTCCTCTGGTGGGTGATTTTCATTACAACGGACATACTTTACTCAATGATTATCCTGAGTGTGCACAAGCATTATCGAAGTATCGTATCAACCCTGGCAATGTAGGTCAGGGTGCTAAGCGTGATACGCAATTTGCGCAAATGATAGAAATTGCAATTAAATACGATAAGCCAGTTCGTATAGGTGTGAATTGGGGCAGTCTTGATCAAGTATTGTTAGCGCGCATCATGGATGAAAATGCGCAACGTGTACAACCTTGGAGTGCGCAAGCGGTGATGTATGAAGCACTCGTGACATCAGCGATAGAAAATGCACAGCGTGCTGAGGAGTTAGGTTTAGGGCGTGACCGCATTATTCTTTCTTGTAAAGTCTCGGGTGTACAAGATTTAATTGCGGTGTATAGAGAGTTAGCAAAGCGTTGTGACTATCCTTTGCATTTGGGTTTAACCGAAGCAGGTATGGGTAGCAAAGGGATTGTGGCTTCGACAGCTGCTTTAGGTGTGCTATTACAAGAAGGCATAGGCGATACGATTCGTATTTCATTAACACCTGAACCAGGTGGCGATCGCACACGTGAAGTCATCGTTGGTCAAGAAATTTTACAAACTATGGGCTTGAGAAAATTCACGCCCATGGTGATTGCATGTCCTGGTTGCGGACGTACTACCTCAACCGTATTTCAAGAACTAGCAGACCGTATACAAAGTTATTTACGTGAGCAAATGCCAGTTTGGAAAAATACCTACCCCGGTGTAGAAGGTATGAATGTAGCTGTCATGGGTTGTATTGTGAATGGGCCAGGTGAATCTAAACATGCCAATATTGGTATTAGTTTGCCCGGTACAGGTGAATCACCTGCAGCACCGGTTTTTGTGGATGGTCAAAAGACAGTCACACTGCGTGGAGAACACATTGCAGAAGAATTTCAAGCGATTGTGCTCGACTATGTAAAAAGCCATTACGGAAAAAATAGCGTATCAGCGTGATGTCATGCTGCGTAATAGATAGCGTAAGCAAAAAAAGCGATAGTAAAAAATATTATGTCTGAACAGAAAAAAACAGAAAAAATTCTTGCGGTGAAAGGGATGAATGACATTCTTCCTGCCGATGCACCGCTATGGGAATTATTTGAAAACACCGTACATACTGTTTTAAAGAGTTATGGTTATCAACAAATTCGCACACCAATTGTTGAGCCTACAGCAGTATTTGCTCGTGGTCTGGGTGCCGTAACGGATATCGTTGAAAAAGAAATGTACTCTTTCGTCGATAGCATGAATGGCGATGAACTCACTTTAAGACCTGAGAACACAGCAGGTGTAGTACGTGCTGCCATAGAACATAATTTAACTTACGATAGTCCTAAACGTTTATGGTATTCAGGTCCTATGTTTCGTCATGAGCGACCACAGCGTGGACGTTATCGTCAATTCCATCAGGTAGGTGCGGAAGCAATTGGTTTTACTGGTCCAGATATTGATGCAGAGATGATCATGCTCTGTCAGCGCTTGTGGGATGATTTAGGTCTGACTGACGTCAAATTAGAATTGAACTCCATCGGTGATGCAGAAGAACGTAATCGTCATAGAGCTGATTTGATTACGTATTTCAATGCACATCAATCAGAGTTGGATGCTGATGCACAACGTCGTTTGCATACCAATCCATTGCGTATTCTCGATACCAAAAACCCTACAATGCAAGAGTTAGTCAACAATGCTCCTAAGTTATTAGATTATTTGGGCGCAGAGTCGTTAGCGCATTTTGAAGGTGTGCAGGTCATTCTCAGAAATAACAGCGTACCATTTACGATTAATCCACGTCTTGTGCGCGGTATGGATTATTACAACCGGACTGTGTTTGAATGGGTAACAGATCAACTTGGTTCGCAAGGTACAGTTTGTGGTGGTGGTCGTTATGATCCTTTAGTCGAGATTTTTGGCGGCAAACCTACTCCTGCAGTTGGTTTTGCTATGGGCGTGGAGCGTTTATTAGAGCTCATGAAAGCTTCGGGCGAACAATTTGCGGCCAATCAGTGCGATGTTTATTTAGTACATCAAGGTGATGCAGCGCAGATGCAGTCCATTGTGCTGGGGGAGCGTTTGCGGGATGCTGGCCTCGATGTTGTGCTACATTGCGCTTCTTCTGGTGGTGCGGGTAGTTTTAAATCGCAAATGAAACGCGCAGACGCTAGTGGTGCTGCCTATGCTGTCATCTTAGGTGATGATGAAATGGCGAACGATGTAGCCACAGTCAAGTATTTGCGTGATGCAGATCCAAAACAAAATCAGCATCAAATAGCATTAACAAAAGTTGTAGATCATTTAATTGATCACATTGTCGGAAACTCTGAGCATGATCACGATCATGCCGGTCATATTCATTACCATCCTTAATTAATCATGGCATACGATCTCGAAGAACAAGAACAACTAGACACCCTTAAAGCTTGGTGGAAGCAATACGGCAACGTGGTGACATGGATTCTCATCATTGCACTAGCTGGTTGGCTGGGTTGGTTAGGCTGGAATAAATATCAACAAAGCGAATCCTTAAAGGGCGCTTTGCTGTATGAAGAAATTGTGAAAGCGATTGAAGCGAAAGACCCTGCAAAAATAGCGCGTGCAGTCGCAGACATGAAAGATAAATTTAGCGCGACACCTTATGCCCAGATGGGTGCGCTGGCAGCTGCTAAGTCCACCTTTGAAGCAAATGATTTGAAAGCAACCAAATTACATTTGCAATGGGTGGTAGATCATGGTCGCAATGAAGAATTCATTGCTCTCGCACGTATACGTCTGGCTGGTGTACTGCTAGATGAAAAAGCCTATGACGAGGGTCTTAAAATTTTAGCAGCTGACTTTCCAGAACAGTTTGCAGCTTTAGTCGCAGATCGCAAGGGTGATTTATTATTTGCGCAAAATAAAACTACTGAAGCACGTGCCGCATTTAAATTAGCTTTAGATAAAACGGATATTAAAAATCCTGCGCGTCAGTTAATTCAATTAAAACTTGATGCATTAGGTGGTGCTGATGCAACCGCGACCTGAGCATGAAAGATTAAATATGTACAACATTTCAAAAATCATTCTCGTCGCGTCTACTGTTTTACTGACTGCGTGTAATCCGTTTTCGTCGAAAGCGCCGCGTAATGTTGCTGCTGAATTGGTAGATTTTAAAACCACCATGGCAGTTCGTACTTTATGGACCGCAGAAGTTGGTAAATCCAATGTGTATGTACTCTCTCCAGTATTAGTTGGCGATAAATTATTTGTAGCGAGTACAGAAGGTACCGTCGCTTGTATTGATGCGAGCAATGGAAAAACACTATGGCGTATTAGTGCAGGTGCGGCACTAACAGCTGGAGTAGGTTCAGACGGTAAAACAGTAGTCGTTGGTGCACAAGATGGTGTGGTACTAGCCTTTGATGCAAACAATGGTAAGAGTCGTTGGAAAGCGCAAGCATCCAGCCAAATTCTTTCCTCACCTGCAGTCGGTCGTGGTGTCGTTGTTGTGCGTAGCTTAGATAATCGTATTTTGGCCTTGGACTCTGAAACTGGTGCTAGACGCTGGTTCGTACAACGTCCCGCTCCTTCATTGGCATTGCAAGCTGCACCTGGCATCGTGATTGCGGATGACACTGTCTATGTAGCCTTGCCTGCAGGACGTTTATTAGCCTTGTCTGTTGGTACCGGTGTGCCACGTTGGGAGTCGTCGATTGCTGAACCGCGCGGTGCTACAGAATTAGAGCGCGTAGTGGATGTGTCTGGCACCCCAGCGCTATCAGGTAAAGATATTTGCGCGACAAGTTATCAAGGAAGAATTGCATGTGCTGATGTAGGTAACGGTGCATTACGTTGGGCGCGTGAACTCTCTGCTGAAGTAGGACCTGGTATTGATGAGCGTTTTGTATTTGCAGCGGATGAACGCGGTAATGTGCAAGCATTTGCTCGTCCTAACGGCGCAAGCCAATGGCGTAATGCGAGTTTGACTTGGCGTGGATTGTCTGCACCAGTTTCATTTTCTCGTGCTGTTGTCGTAGGTGATAAAGAGGGTTATTTACATTTCTTATCGCGTGAAGATGGCGCCATGTTGGCGCGCTTATCTACCGATGGTAGTGCAATTAAAGCAAGACCTTTGATCGCAAACTCTTTATTGATTATTCAAACTTCAGGCGGGAAAATCGTAGCGCTGTCGGCAGACTGAATCTAGTTATATATAAAAATAAAACCGCACAGATAAATTTAAAAATAGTGCTGTTTGTGAGTTAGCGCTATTTTATTTGCGTATTCTTTCGCACCCATCACTAGGACACGTCGTCATGTGAATGAAAGATGTTAATTCGCATGTCTAGCATTCTTCAATTAATGACTTAACAAACCGTTCACTGAGACGTAGTGGATAGGGTTAATTTTCTGGAAAAAAGATGAAGCCGGTAATTGCTTTGGTAGGTCGACCCAATGTCGGGAAGTCCACCTTGTTTAATCGTCTCACGCGTTCACGGGATGCCTTAGTGGCTGATATTCCCGGGCTTACGCGCGACCGTCACTATGGTGAAGGTAGAGTAGGTGAGCGACCTTTCTTAGTGATTGATACCGGTGGTTTTGAACCGGTAGCAAAGGTCGGTATCATGCATGAAATGGCTAAGCAAACCAAACAAGCGGTTGCTGAAGCTGATGTCGTGATCTTTCTTGTAGATGGCCGTCAAGGACTGACACCGCATGACAAAACTATTACGGATTTTTTGCGTAAATCAGGACGTTCAGTCATGTTGGTCGTGAATAAATCTGAGGGTATGAAATACACTTCAGTCACCGCCGATTTTTATGAATTAGGTTTAGGCGATCCCTACGTTATTTCAGCAGCACATGGTGATGGCGTTGCTGATTTAGTTGAAGAGGCGCTCGATAAAGCCTTGTCACAAAAACCTGAATTAGACGAAGCGGAAGAAAAAATATTCGGTACAAAAATCGCTATCGTTGGTAGACCGAATGTAGGTAAATCTACCTTAGTCAATACCTTGTTAGGTGAAGAGCGTGTGATTGCATTTGACATGCCTGGCACTACACGTGACTCTATAGAAATACCGTTTGAAAGAAATGATCGTCACTACACTTTGATAGACACAGCGGGCATACGTCGTCGTGGCAAAGTATTTGAAGCGATAGAAAAATTTTCCGTTGTAAAGACCTTACAATCCATCTCTGAAGCCAATGTGGTTGTGCTCTTACTCGATGCGCAACAAGATATCTCAGAACAAGATGCTCACATTGCAGGCTTTGTACTTGAATCTGGACGAGCCTTAGTAGTGGGAGTAAATAAATGGGATGGATTGACGTCAGATCGTCGCGATGAAATTAAAATGGATATCGATCGCAAATTAAGTTTTCTATCGTTTGCGAAATTTCATTATATTTCTGCGCTTAAATCAACCGGCGTCACCTTGTTGATGAAGTCTGTTGATGCTGCTTATGCTGCTGCGATGGCAAAGTTACCAACGCCACAATTAACGCGTGCTTTACAAGAAGCAGTGGATCATCAACAGCCTAGGCGTAAAGGTTCAATTCGACCTAAGTTGCGTTACGCACATCAAGGTGGACAAAATCCCCCCATCATTGTCATACACGGCAATGCGCTTGATGCGATTGATGCTAATTACAAACGATTTCTTGAGAAACACTTTCGGGATACATTTGCCTTAGTCGGTACGCCCTTGAGAATTGAATTGCGATCTGGCAAGAACCCTTTCTCTAAAGAGGGATAATCTAGCGATAAATGCTGAATTTTGTCGGTGAGTTTGCCAGGCTATGCAAAAATCGTTTACATTCAAGACAAGTCGTTTTTGATACTTGAAATTTCAAGTATCCCCCCAACCTATCTGTAAATCTGATAACAATACGGAGCCTCCATGAGCAATAAAGGGCAACTCTTACAAGACCCGTTTTTAAATGCGTTACGAAAAGAACATGTTCCTGTATCCATTTACCTCGTAAATGGCATTAAGTTACAAGGGCATGTTGAGTCTTTCGATCAATACGTGGTTTTACTCCGCAATACCGTTACCCAAATGGTATACAAACACGCTATTTCTACCGTTGTCCCTGCGCGTGCAGTCAATCTGCAACAAGACCCTGAATCGGCCTAACAGGCTGTCGGTTCAAATTCCCCTCTGTGAGGGATTTTGATGCGGGCAGCTTTAGTAGGTATCGATTTTGGTAAAGGCGATTTTCTAGCCAGTATAGAAGAGCTGGCGCTCCTGTCTACAACTGCAGGAGCTCAGCCTATTGTGAGTGTGACTGGCCGTCGCAGCAGTCCTGATGCCGCCTTATTTGTGGGCTCGGGTAAGGCTGATGAAATTGGCGATGCCATCGCCGATCTTGACCTCGAATTGGTTATTTTTAATCACGCTCTCTCCCCAGCCCAACAGCGTAATCTTGAGCGTCATCTCAAGGTGAGGGTCATCGACCGTACCAGCCTGATTCTGGACATTTTTGCACAGCGCGCCCAGAGCCATGAAGGTAAGGTTCAAGTCGAGCTCGCCCAACTGCAGCATTTAGCTACCCGTCTAATTCGTGGTTGGACCCATCTTGAGCGTCAAAAAGGCGGGATTGGTCTGCGCGGACCGGGTGAGACCCAATTGGAAACCGACCGCCGCTTAATCGGTGAGCGGGTGAAAGCGCTTAGAGGGCGCTTAGACAAACTACAACGCCAGCGCCATACACAACGCCGTGCCCGTAATCGAAATCATACTTTTTCAATATCCTTGGTGGGCTATACCAACGCAGGCAAATCAACTTTATTCAATAGCCTGACCAAAGCAGGTGTGTATGCTGCAAATCAGCTATTTGCAACCTTAGACACCACCTCACGTCGTGTGCATTTAGGCGAGGCAGGCAGCATCGTGTTGTCTGATACCGTTGGTTTCATCCGAGATTTGCCGACACAACTCGTTGCTGCATTTCGTGCCACACTAGAAGAAACTATTCATGCCGATGTTTTACTGCATGTGGTGGATGCATCGAGCTCCGTCAGAACTGAGCAAATAGAGCAAGTTAATGCAGTTTTAAAAGAGATTGGTGCAGATAACATTCCACAAATTTTAGTCTGGAATAAGATAGATCAGTGTGATTTGCCGCCCTCAATCGAACGTGATGAATATGATAAAATTCGTAGAGTTTTTGTGAGTGCGCACACAGGTGCAGGCATGGACTTACTGCGTCAAGCAATGTCTGAATGTGTCCAATTAAGAGCATGGTCAAAGTCCGTTGCTGCCGAGGCTGCCTTGATCGAATCACAAGAGTATTTAGATTAAGTTATTTAATTCAACAATAAGTAAAAAACTGCATCATTCATTTATTTAAACGATGAAATTCATCTGTTGATAACATATAGCGTAAACAAATTTTTCTCATTTCAACCACACCTTCTAGCCGGAACGCCATAGCATGCTTGCATCATTGATCAAAAAATTAGGCGTTAAATTTTCTCTCAACGATCCTCGTTGGGGTAAAGGCGCACAAGATAATAAAGAAAATGAACAACAACCAGAGCAACGTCCTAACGGTGGTAAAAAACCTATAGACGGACCGCCTGATCTCGATCAACTATGGCGTGACTTCAACCAAAGTCTAAATAAATTATTTGGTAAACAAGGTGGTGGCCGAGGTGGTGATGGTGGTAGCGGTGGCGGTTTACCCGATGCACGCGGTGCTGGAATAGGCGCTAGTGTGATAGCTGCTGTAGTCTTATTCCTGTGGTTAGTCAGTGGGTTTTTTATCGTACAAGAGGGTCAAACTGCGGTTGTAATGAGTTTTGGTAAATACAGTCATTCAGCTGCACCAGGCTTTAACTGGCGCTGGCCTTATCCGATACAGTCCCATGAGGTAGTGAATTTATCTCAGGTGCGTACCGTAGAAGTAGGTTATCGCAATAACGTGCGTAATAAAATGCCACGCGAATCGCTCATGCTGACAGATGATGAAAACATCATCGATATTCAATTCGCTGTGCAGTACAGACTCAAGAATGCTTCAGAGTGGATATTCAATAATCGTGATCAAGAAGAAACGGTTAAGCAAGTTGCTGAGACAGCGATTCGTGAAATCGTAGGTAAAAGTAAAATGGACTTTGTGCTCTATGAAGGGCGTGAAAAAGTCGCTTACGACACCAGCGCGCTCATGCAACAAACTCTCGATAAGTATCGTATAGGTGTATTAGTGACTAATGTCACTATGCAAGGTGTGCAGCCACCTGAACAGGTACAAGCGTCCTTTGATGATGCAGTCAAAGCAGGGCAAGACAGAGAACGTCAAAAAAATGAAGGTCAAGCTTACGCTAATGATGTCGTGCCTAAAGCACGTGGTGCTGCTTCTAGACTCATGCAAGAGTCAGAAGGTTATCGTTCAAGTGTAATCGCCAATGCGCAAGGTGAAACAAATCGTTTTTCAAGAATTTTAGTGGAATATCAAAAAGCTCCAGCGATTATGCGTGACCGTATGTACATAGAGGCAATGCAACAAATTTTTGCCAGCACAACCAAAGTGATGGTGGATGCAAAAAACAATAACAGTATGATTTACCTGCCACTCGATAAGTTGATTGCACAAACTGCTGCTGAATCAGCAGCAGCCTTTACCGCTCCTGTACAGACTGCTCCTGTTGAAGCCAATTCTGAAGTGAGCCGTCCATTCGATCGCAATCGCGATGCTCGCAGTTCACGTGATCGGGAGACCCGATAATGAACCGTTTAGTTTCTTATGCAATCGCTGCGCTGATTGCCCTATTTATTTTTATGTCCACTCTGTTTGTGGTGGATCAAAAACAGTATGCCATTGTGTTTGCATTGGGTGAAGTCAAGCAAGTCATCAGTGAGCCTGGCTTGCACTTCAAATTACCACCACCATTTCAAAACGTACTCTTTATTGATAAACGTATTTTGACTTTGGATACACCTGAGCCAGATCGTTTTATTACTGCAGAAAAGAAAAACATCTTGGTCGATGCGTTTGTTAAGTGGCGCATTGTCGATCCACGTTTGTATTTCATTAGCTTTGGTGGTGATGAGCGACGTGCGCAAGATCGTATGGCGCAAATTATTAAAGCAGCGCTAAATGATGAAATAACCAAACGTACTGTGCGCGAAGTGATTTCTGGTGAGCGCGGTAAAGTCATGAATGCGATTCGTGCCAAAGTCGCAGAAGAAGCCAAACAAATTGGTGGCGAGATTATTGATGTGCGTCTAAAGCGTGTCGACTATGTTGAGCAGATTAATAATTCAGTTTACGAGCGTATGAAATCTGAACGTGCGCGCGTGGCCAATGAGTTAAGATCAACTGGTTCTGCTGAGTCAGAAAAAATTCGCGCAGATGCAGATCGTCAACGTACCGTTATCCTCGCAGAAGCGTATCGTGATGCAGAAGCAATTCGAGGTGATGGCGATGCTAAAGCAGCGGCCATTTATTCAAAAGCCTTTGGACAAAGTCCTGAGTTTTATAAGTTCTCTCGTAGTCTAGAGGCTTATAAAGAGAGTTTTAAAACACGTAGCGATGTCTTGTTGGTTGATCCCAATTCAGAGTTCCTAAAATACTTCAAGGGTCCTGGCGGCGCCCGTAAATAAGCAGGACACTCGTGGCATTTTCTCTACTGGTTGCCCTCGGGCTGTTTTTCGTCCTCGAGGGTTTAATGCCGTTTCTCTACCCAGAACAATGGCGTAAAGCCTTTCTTCATATTGCTCAAATGTCGAACGGACAAATCCGTTTTTTCGGATTTGTTGCGTTGCTCTGCGGTATCCTCTTGCTTTTGAGTCGAATTTATTTCGCTGACGCCTGATATCACTATGCCAAACTGGCTACTTCCTGAAAATATTGCAGACGTTTTACCGTCAGAAGCGCGCAAGATCGAAGAACTTCGACGCGTGTTGCTAGATAATTTCCGTCTGTTTGGTTATGAACTCGTGATGCCGCCTATGCTCGAGTATCTAGATTCGCTCGTGCCCGTTCCTGATCATGAGATGGATTTGCGCATGTTCAAGCTGGTAGATCAGTTATCCGGTCGCAGCATGGGTTTACGTGCTGACATGACTATACAAGTGGCGCGTATCGATGCGCATCTCTTGAATCGTGCTTCCGTAACACGATTGAGCTATGCCGGCAGCGTTTTGCATACGCGTCCATCAGGACTACATGCCACCCGTGAGCCATTTCAGATTGGCGCTGAAATTTACGGGCATGCAGGTTTGGAAGCCGATGCAGAAATTCAAACCCTAGCACTCGAGTCGCTGCGGTTGGCAGGATTAACTGCAGTGCGGATTGATCTTTGCCATGCAGGGATAGTGCGTTGCATTTTGCGTCATGATGAAAAAACACGTGGACTAGAAAGCGAGATCGTAGCGCTACTACGTGCTAAAGATCTTCCGTCTTTACAGCAATTCACTCTCCAGTTCAGTGCAGAAACCCGTGCTGCTTTACTAGCACTACCAACTTTGTATGGCGACATCAGTCTGCTTGAACATGCACGTCGTGTCTTGCCTCAACATAAAGAGATTGCCACTGCCTTAGATGATCTTGCCTCACTCGCACATCAAGCCGGTACATATGGGGTAGCGATTGATTTGGCGGATCTATCTGGCTATCAGTATGAAAGCGGTGCCACTTTTTCTTTGTATGTGACGGGTTTGCCTAACGCGGTAGCGCGTGGTGGTCGTTATGATCATGTAGGAGAGGCATTTGGTCGTGCGCGACCAGCTACGGGCTTCTCTATGGACTTGCGTGAATTAGCGCGACTCACACCGGTAGCTACACCGAAGTCTGCTATTCGTGCTCCATGGGGACGTGAACCTGATTTGCTGGAAATGATTCAGAACTTGCGACATGCAGGTGAGATTGTTATACAAAGCTTGCCTGGAAATGAAAGTGATCAACAAGAATTTGATTGCGATCGTGTGATTGTTTCTGAGCAGGGAAAATTCATTATTAAAACAATGCGTTCATGAAGACTTGGATAAATCATGGCTAGAAATGTAGTTGTTATTGGCACCCAATGGGGTGACGAAGGTAAAGGTAAAGTTGTGGACTGGTTAACGGATCATGCTCAGGGCGTGGTGCGTTTTCAGGGTGGACACAATGCAGGTCACACTTTAGTCATTGGTGGACAAAAAACAGCTTTGCAGCTGATCCCTTCAGGCATCATGCGTGCGGGTGTTGCTTGTTATATTGGGAATGGGGTCGTACTGTCAGTGCCTGACCTGTTACGTGAGATCGACAAACTCGAAGCTTCAGGGTTAGAAGTCGCTGCGCGTTTAAAAGTCTCTGAAGCATGCCCGGTAATTTTGCCTTATCACACAGCATTAGATGCAGCCCGTGAAGCAGCACGAGGCGATTCAAAAATAGGCACAACAGGTAAGGGCATAGGTCCAGCGTATGAAGATAAAGTAGCACGCAGAGCGATACGTGTTGCTGATCTGGTGAATGAAAAACGCCTTGCAGAAAAATTACGTGAAAACCTTGATTATCATAACTTTGTTTTAGTGAATTACCTGCATGCTAAAGCAGTTGATTACAGCAAGACATTTGATGATGCATGTACAACTGTGCCACGCATACGTCCTATGGTGACAGATGTGTCCAGTGCTCTTTATGCAGCACATAAAGCTGGTGCGAATTTATTGTTTGAAGGTGCGCAAGGTAGTTTGTTGGATGTTGATCACGGTACTTATCCATTCGTCACCTCGAGTAACTGTGTAGCAGGAAACGCAGCTGCAGGTTCAGGTGTAGGTCCGAATATGTTGCATTACGTATTGGGTATTACCAAGGCTTACACCACTCGCGTTGGATCAGGTCCATTCCCATCAGAGTTATCGACCGATGATGGTGTCGGTAAACATTTATCAGCAGTAGGTCATGAATTTGGCACTGTCACAGGTCGTGCACGTCGTTGTGGTTGGTTTGATGCAGCCCTACTAAAACGTTCCGTACAAATCAATGGTGTCTCTGGCATGTGCCTCACAAAATTAGATGTATTGGATGGACTAGATTCACTCAAGCTTTGCACGGGCTATAAACTGCATGGTAAGCAGGTAGATATTTTCCCAGTTGGCGCAGAAGATGCCGCAGCCTGTGAACCCATTTACGAAGAAATGCCGGGTTGGAAAGATGCAACCGTGGGAGCTAAGTCAATGGATGCATTGCCCGCTGCAGCACGTGCTTACGTAAAACGCATTGAAGAATTAGTTGGTGTGCCCGTTGATATGGTGTCAACTGGTCCCGATCGCGAAGAAACCATCGTACTGCGTCATCCTTTCGAGTGAAATAACAGCCTATCTGTTAGAGCATCATGAGCGACACCACAGCAAATGCAGAACAAGGACATATGTGGGTGTCGTGGGATGAATACCATCAGGCGATAGAACTACTTGCAAAACAAGTACAAGCCTCTGGTTGGGAGTTTGATCACATACTCTGTTTGGCTCGCGGTGGTTTAAGACCAGGCGATATTTTTTCGCGCTTGTTTAAACGCCCACTCGCAATCTTATCGACTAGCTCTTATCGCGAAGCTAACGGGACGCAACGTGGCACATTAGAGATCGCACCGCATATCACCACAACCCATCATCCAATTGAAGGTCGTGTTTTATTAATGGATGATCTCGTCGATTCCGGTATCACACTGCAGCAAGTCCTACAGTATCTCATCGCACATTATCCGGCGATTATCGATATAAAAACTGCAGTAATTTGGTTTAAATCGACCTCTGTTATTACTCCAGATTTCTATCATCACTTCTTAGAAAACCATGCTTGGATACATCAGCCTTTTGAGGCATATGATGAACTCACGCCTGATTTAATAATTGACAATAGATCAAATTAGGAATAATTTAGTATTGTATAAATCATTTATACAATATTTAAGGAGTAAAAAATGACTAATGAGACAGAAAATGTATCTCCGCAAGTCGGGCCAACTGAGAAGAAGGCTCCTGCAGTAAAGAAGAGAAGCGTTGCTAAAAAAACAAGCCTTGTTAAGAAGGTCGCTGCAAAAAAAGCAACAAAGAAAGCCAGTAAAAAAACGCTGGGTAAATCTACCAAAGCAACTAAAACAGTAAAAACAAAACTTGTGCGAGATAGCTTTGCAATTCCTGAAAAAGAGTATGCCGCTTTGGTTGCTGTTAAAAAAGCTTGCTTAAAAGCTGGTCTGGAAATCAAAAAAACAGAATTGATTCGAATTGGTATTGCCTTAGTAAACACCTTAACTACGGCAAAAATCAAAACAGCCCAAGCAAAGCTTACGCAAATTAGTGCGGGTCGTCCTAAGAAATAAACGAAATTAAATTAATAGATTTCGGGTACATACATCTCTTTAGGCACGGGTCCTCTTAAGTAATCTTGGTTATAGACGCGAGCAGGAAGAGAGATAGGTTCAGACTCAATTTCTTGGTAGGGTATTTGTTGTAGCAAATGATGAATACAATTTAGTCTGGCAGTTTTTTTGTCATTTGCTGCAACAATCCACCATGGAGAATCGCTTGTGTGCGTCTTTTCCAACATGGTTTCTTTCGCTTTAGTATAAGACTCCCACATTCTTCTGGATTCAAGATCCATAGGTGAAAGCTTCCACTGCTTCAAAGGATCTTTAATGCGCATGGTGAAGCGCGCATATTGTTCTTCATCTGTAATAGAGAACCAATATTTAATTAAGATAATCCCTGATCGTTGAAGCATTCTTTCGAATTCAGGCACTGTTCTAAAAAACTCTTCATACTCAACTTCATTACAAAAGCCCATTACCTTTTCAACACCTGCGCGGTTGTACCAACTACGATCGAATAAAACAATTTCTCCACCAGCAGGTAAGTGAGAAATATAGCGTTGAAAATACCATTGTGAGCGTTCACGTTCATTCGGCGCTGGCAAAGCTGCAACCCGACACACACGTGGATTAAGTCGTTGCGTAATACGTTTGATCGCGCCACCTTTGCCGGCGGCATCTCTGCCCTCAAACAGCACCACTACCTTAAGATTTTTATGCATGACCCAGTCTTGTAGCTTGACTAGTTCACCTTGCAAACGGAATAGCTCACGAAAGTATTTAACTCGAGCGCGATTCGCTTGTGGATTAATCGTGTACTCAAGCAAATCATTGTCATCTAATTCTTGCTCTAATTCTTCATCATAGCTATCGATAGTGTCTAATTGCATGCGATTAATCATAATTTTCTCGAAGTGGATTTATGTTGAGATTAACGACGAAATTACCATTTTTTTATTGCACGATAGTTACAGAAGAAGGACGGGGAAGTTAATACTTAGTTAATAAATGTCTGAAAATTCATTAACTCGTCAAGAGCCTGTCATGTGGGGGGGTTAGCTTCATTGGTCTGGACAACTTTTTTCAATCCGACAATGAATCGAGAAGCATTATTAAACGAATTGAAAAGACTCAAGCTCTATGGTTATTTTGTGCCTGCTGAGTCGATTCAACTTGCGAATGAGATTGATTTAGCATCAGTCCAAGAAATGCATATTACTGCTGCAGCGATGTTGGTTGTGCAACTTGCTAGTAAAAGTAGTGCAGCTAAACATAGCTTGAGAGAATCTTAATGTGAGTCGAATATCATGACTCTCTAGTACTACTGTGCACTTTAAAGATTTTTGTAAGAAAAGAGCAGGCTTTACCGCCAATAATTTATTTTTACTTTCAATGAGTCAGTTTTGATGTAGCGTAAAGTTATACACATAAAGTGTGGATAACTTTTGATATTTAAGCATTTCTAAATTTCAACTAGTTGATTTCATTGATAAAAATTTTCTAGCATCGGAGTCGAAGTTAAATAAGCAGATTTATATAAATCATTTATATAATTAAAATATATATAAGCTTTTCTTAATGAATTAAACAAAGTAAATTAGGGAATGCTGATGCAATGGGATCATGAAGTAAAAATTGCAGTATCCGGCCAAGCAGGTGAGAGGCACATTGTTATTTCCGACATAGGGTTAAGAAATTCTAGCGAAATCTTGTTTTGCCTACCTGGCATCTTAGAAGTGAAATCAACTTTCCTTGGACTGAGTTCGCTAATAGATCAAGGCTATCGAATAGTCGCCCTCGATTACTGTGGAAGAGGGAATTCTGATTATTTAAAGCAGACTAATCACTATAAAATTTCTACTTACATCGAAGATGTATTGGTAGTGTATGACTACATCATCAATTCAAATAAGCATGAAAATCCGCTACTAAAAAAATTTAATCTCAATGTGTGGCGCATACAAAGTAAGTCTATTCATTTGCTAGGCAATAGCATGGGAGGATTAATCGCTGCTGTGATTGCTAATAGAAAATTGCCCACTATTCGTAGCCTGATTTTGAATGATATTAGTTCTTTAATTCCATGGGCGGGCTTGTTCTCTCTGTATGGGAATTTAAGTCAATCTACATTGCAAATGCCCAGTTATGGAAATTTTAGTAATTCTAATGATCTAGCCAAGACCTTGAATGTTGACCCTAACTTACTCAAGGCAGTTATGCAGGCACCCCATCTCGATATTCCATTTAAAAACTCTATGAATGGCATTGAATTTACATCGCTATTTACAGCTCTTAACATTCCGATATGCTTAATCTATTCCATGGAATCAAAATTAGTAAACAGTTTAGCGCTTCATCATTTTAAAAAAAATGCTGCAAACGCTAAGTTAGTTGGAGTTAAGGGTTCTAGTCATCCCGTTAAATTTGATGCGTTTGTCATGCAAGAGTTAAGTGCATTTATCGCTCAACAAAAATAAGTATTTAAATCTAGAATTATTCAATTTCTCTCGCCCTTCCTGGATTTAAAAATCATCAGCGTTAAATTTTTCTCGGTATGGGATAGTGAGTACTGGCTCATGCGTAAGACATTTTTGTAATGTCTTGGTCACATATGTAATATAAATTCTCGCGTTGTATGAACTCATCTTGCACGTATAAAATTTATTTTAATTACTCATGAAAATACTGATTGTTACTGAAGCTTGGGATCCACAAATTAACGGAGTTGTCAGAACCTTGAAGATGACCACTCGCTTATTATCTGAGTCAGGACATGAAGTACGTATTTTGACTCCCTATGAATTCTTTAATATACCTTGTCCCACCTATCCAGAAATTCGACTCACTTTAACTTTGGTTTCTAATGTGCGTAAAAGGATAGATGAATTCAAACCTGACATATTGCATATTGCGACTGAAGGCCCACTAGGTTGGGCAGCTAGAAAAGTAGCAATTGCACGTGGATGGCCATTTAGCACGGGCTATCACAGTCAATTCCCTGAATATATTCATATGCGTTTTAAATTTCCTTTAGCGATTAGTTATAAAGCTTTAAGTAATTTTCATAACGCAGGTGTAGCTACCATGGTGCCAACCATGGCCATGTTAGAAGCTTTGCGCGTACAAGGCTTTAATAAATTAGTGCATTGGAGTCGTGGTGTGAATACGGATTTATTCCGCCCCGATGGAGAAAAATTTCAACGTGGTGACGCACCTATATTCCTGCATGTAGGACGAATAGCTGTTGAAAAAAGTATAGAAGATTTCTTAAAGTTAGATTTGCCAGGTGAGAAATGGATTGCAGGTGAAGGTCCAGAACGAAAACAACTACAGAAAAAATATCCGAATGCTAAATGGTTTGGTTGGTTAAATGGTGATGAACTTGCAGCGCTGTATCGCTCTGCAGATGTATTTGTTTTCCCAAGCAGAACCGATACATTTGGATTAGTCATGATAGAAGCTATGGCATGTGGAACGCCAGTCGCTGCATATCCAGTCACGGGACCTATCGATGTGGTGAAATCAGGTGAGAGTGGTTATTTAAATGAAGACTTAAAAACTGCAGTCATGCAGTGTCTGAAATTGGATCGCAATCATGTCGCTGAAGAAGCTAAGAAATTCTCATGGATTAATGCGACTAAACAATTTTTTGCAGCCCTACGCCCCATTCCTAATGAGCTGAAATAAATCTTGGGAGTTTTTTGTGGCATTGCTATTTGATTAATGAAGTCTGAGGTTTTACTTTGTAGTTCGCAAAAATCAACAGGCGAAAAAAAGTCCGCTATCGCGAACTTTGTTTTCTCATAGTTGGTGCCCACGGAGGGAGCTCGGTCACGTATCGCGACCCCGCTGTGGCTTTGCATGCCACAGCTTTCGAGTCCCTCCCGCAAAGCAGTGCTTTGCTTGTGGGCGTAGAGGCGAAAAAAAAGTCCGCTTAAGCGAACTTTGTTTTCTCATAGTTGGTGCCCACGGAGGGACTCGAACCCCCACACCTTGCGGCACATGGACCTGAACCATGA
>Ga0209550_10000390_pt1 | contig 40235 bp, 38 predicted proteins | sample LauGreSuBDMM15SN_2_FD_187567 | JGI IMG/M metagenome (GOLD analysis project Ga0209550, IMG submission 187567) | Freshwater lake microbial communities from Lake Michigan, USA - Su13.BD.MM15.SN (SPAdes) (version 5) | ecosystem: Environmental > Aquatic > Freshwater > Lake | place: Lake Michigan...
TAAATATAGACTTATCGTTAAGATTCATTACAATTTACAAACTGTGTTTATTCGATTTATTGGTACACATGAACAATATAATAAGATCAATGCTGAGGAGATTTAAGTGAATATTCAACCTATAAAAAATAAAAAAGATCATTCAAAGGCTCTCTCTGAGATTGAAAAACTTTGGGATGCCAAGAAAAATACCCCTGATTATGACAAATTAGAAATTTTAATTACTTTAGTGGATGCTTACGAAAATAAGAGGTATCCCATTGATGATCCTGATCCAATTTCTGCTCTAAAATCGGTCATGGATGATAAGAACTTAAAAAGTGTAGATTTAGGGAATCTAATCGGTGGACGAAGTCGTGCTACGGAAATCTTAAATCGAAAAAGAAAACTTACTTTGGAAATGATAAGAGTCATTCACCAAACTCTAGGAATTTCAACCGACATTCTCATAAAAGATTATAAATTAAAAATATAAAACTTAAGGAAAAAATTAAGAATTCAATTTCTAAAGAATTAGTAATTGTTTAGTCAAAGTTTTTTAATAGATGAACTGGAAAATCCATCAATTTAGTCTTGACATAGTCTTCTCTTGACTAAAATAGAACCAATGGAATCTATTTCAATTTCAAACCTAAAAACTCACTTGAGTGCTACATTAAAAGAGGTGGTAAAGGGAATTCATTATTTGGTGATGGACAGAGATCATCCAATCGCAGAGATAGTTCCCTATTCAGAAAAACAACGTTTAATGATTACTGCACCTAAGAGCAAAGCAAAGAAGATAATAAATTCATTTAAGGGAAAAGTGAAATTAGATCCCGTAGAATATCTCCTTCAGGATAGAAGAGGAAAAGAAATACTTTAGCATTCAAACAAACCTCTGTAAAAATACCAGGGCAGGTAGTACACGTATTCCATTTGTAGATTCATAGTCTTTTTTTCCAACCGCAGAAATCTGATAGGCTTCGATATTTGGAAATTTATTTTTTAAATAAGTAAGTGATGGATCAATGTCTCTATCATCCCATTTGCATTCAACACATAGAATGGGAACTCTATTTCTTGTTATCACAAAATCCACTTCACGCCCGTCAATATCTCGAAAATAACGAAGCTCCAACTCTTCCCCCAGCACATCTTCTTCCCAATTGACCCATTTTAAAAGATGGGAGGCAACCAGGTTTTCAAATCTTTTAGAAGGGTCAGAGACCAAGCCCCAATCATAATGATAATGCTTTTGCTCTTTTTTCACTGCTCTCAGTTTAGGAGCTCCAAAAGGAGGAACTCTAAATAAAAAAAAGAGTCTCTCTAAAATATCTATATAATGTGATACTGTTCTATGACTGGTCTGGAGATCCTCTCTGAGTGAATTGATAGACAATGGGCTCGCTACTAATTCCGGGAGTCGAAGGGAAAGAAGTTCCATATTCCCCAAATCTTTTATATTTTCCAGGCTTGTAATTTCTTCTTTGATCAATCGAACCCTATATTCACGTCTCCAACGTTTTGTCTCCGTTTCCGATTGTGAAAAAAAGGGTTCCGGGAAACCTCCGAGTAGTAAGAGACTTTTCCATTCACTTTCTTTAGATATTTTTAGTTCAGAGACACTCAGTGGATGCATCCTGAGTAGATGATATCTTCCCTGTAAGGAATCTCCTCCCCTACGGTAATAATCCAATTTTGCACTTCCCGTAACCAGGATTGACTTTTTTCCTTTCCAATCGTCATACAGACCTTTCAGGAGGTTTCGCCAGTTTCTATATTTATGAATTTCATCCAATGCAAGGATCTTTCCACTTGCGGGCCATTGCCGTTTTAAAATACTTTCTCTATCTCTATCAATATCCCAATTTAGATATTGCTTCTTGGACGCGATGAGAAGGGCAAGGGATGTTTTTCCAGTTTGTCTCGCTCCAGCAATGAAGACCATTTTCTTTTTTAGGTCTTTTAGAACTTGCTCATAGAGATAGCTTATATGGGTATTTTTCATACTATGCAAAAATACTCGCGAGTATTTTCATGTCTACGCAAAAATACTCGTACGATTTGGAAATCTTTAAAATAAATTTGCTTTCCCTTAGATTGTATGAAAATTCTCCATTTGGATTGGTCACTATACTCTTTTGGTTGAACAATGTTATAAATAATACTATTACTAACTAAAATAGTAGCAGAACCTAAAGCCAATCCATTTACACCAGAAAGTGTTCCTGTTCAAAACAACCCCATCTTTTAAGCAGAAAATGTATAAAACATCCTTGTATTTTCTGCAAATTCCTTAAAAATAGGTGCATGAAACGTAAAATCTATGAAAATCTGCTTACATGGAAAAATTCCCCCTTTAGAAAACCTCTTGTGCTAAGGGGAGCTAGGCAGGTTGGTAAATCTTATATTCTTCGGGAATTTGCAAAAAATGAATTTTTGCAAATGATAGAAATTAATTTTGAGCTCCAACCGGAAATGAAGTCAGTTTTTGGTTCGGTTGAACCAAGAAAGATACTAAAGAATATCGAGCTACTATTGAATCTAAGAATTGATATAGATAGGATTATTCTTTTTTTAGATGAGATACAAGAATGTCCGGAGGCAATTTTATCACTACGATATTTTCATGAACTTATCCCTGGATTTCCTGTAATCGTTGCAGGCTCCTTATTAGAATTTGTTTGGAATCAGGAAAATTTCCGTGCTCCTGTGGGTAGAATCGAGTATTTATATCTGTATCCTATGGATTTTGAAGAATATTTAGAGGCAATAGGGGAAGACTTGCCTCTTGAATATACAAAAGAAGTTAGCCCAACTGATTTAATAAATGAATCAGTGCATAAAAAACTTTTGAGCCTTTACAAGGATTATTTATTAGTGGGGGGAATGCCAGAAAGTGTAAAAGTATTTTCAAAAACCGCTCAATTTTCATCTGTAAAAAAAATCCAGGCATCTCTTTTGCAGACCTATAGAGATGATTTTGCAAAGTACGGCAAGAAAAGTAAACAACGTGAGCTAGAGAAATTATTTGCCCGTGTTCCGGTTCTAGCTGGAAAAAAACTCAAATATTCAGAAATAGATTCGGAAATTTCCTCTAGGGAATGGAAACAAGCAATAGAACTTTTGGAATTTGCAGGTGTGATAAACCGTATTACTTCTTGTACTACGCCACAACTTCCTCTATCCTATTATGCCAAGGAAAATTTTTTCAAATTATTCTTTCTAGATACAGGGCTTGCCATAAAAGCAAGCGGGCTGGAAGAGTCTATTTTTAAGTCTCCAGATTTGCTGGGTGTTTATGAGGGAGGTCTCGCAGAACAGTTTGTGGGACAGGAACTGATTCTACTGGCATCACCTGAAGAAAAAGCTAAGCTCTATTACTGGGAGAGAAGTAAAAAAGGAAGTAGTGCAGAAATTGATTATCTCTTAGTACATAATTCCAGAGTCTATCCAATTGAAGTAAAATCAGGGGCAACTGGGAGCTTAAAAAGTTTGGGAATGTATCGCAAGGAATACAATCCACCCCTAGCGATTCGCTATTCGCCTCACAATCTATCTTTCCATGAAGGATTGCTCTCTATTCCTCTGTATATGATCGGACAAACAAAGAGACTCATATCTCTAATGGAATAAGAGTCAAATTAACTTAATAATGGAATATTGCTTTTAAAAATCATTCGAATCACTGGTCTTTCGGAAGCTAAGCTTAGGGAGAATGGGATTGTGTAGGGAGATTTCGTACCTCACCCCTACTTGTTTGTAATGCAATCAGTGCTACTGAAGTATTGGGGCTCTACAATTACGAAAAATAAAATTAAACTATCAAGGATCCGAAACACATCGGAGGGCAATAGCACGATCTTTTTCTAATTGATTTACACCAAATGTAAAATCTACCATATAAGAAAAACTTGTACCTGCTTGGTATTGACTGGTCCAGTAACTTGCTGTTCCAATATATCCTGTTCCGATGATCCTTGAGAAAGTTAGGCTAATTCCCACATTGTTACACTGTCCAGGATTTAAGGCTAGATTTCCATTACACAATAGCATAGTTGATAATTCCATTAGCTTCGGAACTCTCCATGTTTTTCCTAATAGTGTGATACCATTACAGGCTTGAAAAATAGGAGAAACAGTATTGATTGTGGGATTAGCATCCCCATTATCACAGGAATTATTTCTTGTATTACAATAAAAAATAGAGGAAGGAACTCCATCACATATTCCATTATTGTATGTCTGTCCTACACTGCATTTCATCCAAAAGAGATTGGTACCGTTATAAGGTGAATTAAGACTAGTCGATTTTGTAAAACTAATTGTTCCGTTTTGCTTGTCTGTAAATGTTCTCCAAACTTATTCAGAACTTGGATTTATAATTGGTATATCAGTTGTTGGATTTATAATTGGTGTAACAGCCTTTGGATTTACAATTGGTTTATCAGTCGTTGGATTTACAATTGGTGTAACAATTGTTGGAGTAGATGTTAGGGATCCACTACTTATAGTGCTTGATTTAAAGTTAGTAACTAAAAATTGACCCTCTTGGGATTCAATTGTAGGTGTATAGTATGGGTATTTAAGTAGTATAGTTAAATTTCCTAAGTATTCATTATTTGATTTGGACATCTTTAAAATAAATTTGCCTTCCCTTAGATTGAATGAAAATTCTCCATTTGAATTGGTCACTATACTCTTTGGCACAGATTCTTTTGGTTGAACAATATTATTACTAACCAAGATAGTAGCAGAACCTAAAGCCAATCCATTTACATCAGAAAGTATTCCCGATAAAAGTAAGTTAGAAATACTCGGAAATTCATTCGTATAAAGGAAACTCAATATTCCATAGAATCTTTGATTGGAGTTTAAATTGGGGGAAAGATTGCAATGGTATAGGCTGAAAGTTAAAAATAAACAAAAAATGATTCTCAATTTAAAATATTTCATTTATTTTTACTATCGATTAGACACTTCTTAGAAATAGATTTATTTCAATAAAAAATAAAAATTGGGTTTAAAAATTAAAAAAACCAATAAAAAAATCCTAACATAGAATTTCTAAATGGAGTAAAGGTTTCCCATAAATAGATAGAAGATATCTCCCTTCTCTGTTCAAAACAACCCCCTCTTTTAAGCAAAAACTGCTCAAAACATCCTTGTATTTCCTGCAAATTCTTTTAAAATAGTAGCATGAAACGCAAAATCTATGAAAATCTGCTTAACTGGAAAAATTCCCCCTTTAGAAAACCTCTTGTGCTAAGGGGAGCTAGGCAGGTTGGCAAATCTTATATTTACCCATAATCTATCTTTCCATGAAGGATTGCCCTCTATTCCTTTGTATTTGAAAGGACAAACAAAGGGACTCATTGCTCTAATGGAATAAGAGCCTCTTTGCTTGTAGAAAAAATTATCGATTCATCTCGTAGGTATCGGCTAATGATAAAATTTCTTCGGTGTAAATTTTATCAAATCTACTATGGTCTAAGTTTGGTTTTTGTAAGATCTTCATTGCATATTCTTGCTGATCTTTTGTACTACTAGGTTTGGAGTACAATTGGGTAGAATATTTTGAAAAATCTCTGATCATAAAATCGAAGATTTGATCCACCATTTCCACCTTGGTTGAGTTTATTTTTGCTTGCTCCAAGATAAGCTGACCATAAGCAACCAATGTAAACATTTCTCCCATGGTGAGCATAAAATCTATGTCCATTTTTTGAGTTTTATCGGGTCCCGCTTTTTCAAGAAGGTTTTTGAAAGCTTCAATTTGTTTTTTGAAAATGGTAAGATTTGTAGTGTCATACATATTATATGCAATAGTATAGTCATGGAACTGAATTTTTTCAAATCCCTTTGTTGTAGCACCCTGATTGAATAAAAATGTATCATCTGTGAGTGAGTGAACCTGTGGTATTTCGGGAAGTGAGTTATCGGGTTTGAAAAAATAATTTTGCATAAATCTCATAATTAAAATCATATTCACATGCACGGTTCCCTCCAAACGGGGGAGCATTTGGATATCCCGAACCGCCATTTCAAAGTATGTGTCTTTGTTCACACCTTTGGCAGCTATGATATTCCATAGATTTGTTATCACTTCTTCGCCCTGGGTGGTGACTTTCATTTTTTCCATGGGGTTGAAAAGAAGGTAACGTCTGTCTTTGGGAGAGGCAGTTCTCATATAATCTGTAGCACGGAATGAAAACATACGCATTGCAAGAATTCGTGTGTAGGATTCCATAAACAACTGTTTGATATGGGCAAAATCAGTTACATATTGGTTGAAGAGTCGTCGTTTGGAAGCATGGTTGATGGCTTCATAAAAAGCATGTGTGGCAATGCCCACAGATCCCCATCCCAAATTAAACTTACAAAATGCAATGGTTGCTAAGGAAGAATCCCAGGCTTCTCTGCCTATTGTCATGATCTCATTTTGGGTGATGGGATAGTTGTCCAAACCAAACTCAGCTACATAATTTTGGGAGGTGACTATGTTTTGGACGAGTTTGTAATTGGGATGTTGGGAGTTTACTGCAAAGAATACAAATTCCCCTGTATCCTTTACCTTACCAAATGTAGATACAATGGCTGCTTTGTTACCATTTCCTATGTAAAATTTACTTCCATTGGCATTGTAGGTTCCATCCCCATTGGGAGTGAGTGATACTTCACTTCCAATCAGATCAGCCCCATGCTCTTTTTCGGATAAACCAAAGGCAAAGATTTCCCCATCTTCCAAGAGTTTTACGGTTTTTTGTTTTAATCCTTCATTTTTAGAAAGCCAAATTGGACCCAATCCAAGCATGGATACCTGCCAGGTATACCAATAGCAAAGCCCATAAAATCCTAAAATCTCATTGAATGCCATGATCCGATTGGAATCCCAACGGGAGTCTTTTTCTCCGTATCCCTTCGGTGTCATGAGAATGGAGAAGGCTTTTTCTCTTTTCACAAATTCTAAGAAATCACTGTACCACACTTTATTATGGTCATCATCGAGAATTTTTAATTTTCCTTTCTTCTCAAAAAATTCAATAGTTTTATGCATTAGATTTTTGGACTTTTCATCTAGGTGTTCATATTTTTCTGTCTTAGGATTTAATAGTTTCATGGAATTTCCTTTGGAAATAAGTGGTAAGTCTCAATTTGTAATCAGTAAAAAAAAGTTCAAGAAAATAGATTGGTTTTCTTTGGATTTGGTCATTTTTTTACCTAAAACTACATAAAAATAAAAGGTAAGAACTTTTAGGGAAGGGTTACCGTGCTCCATGTAGTACCATCAGTGGATCGAAATAAAAAGGATTTAGTGACATTAGAGCTATCTTTGGTATATCCAGCCATAAAAAGATAGCTACCCGTAGAGCCAAAACCCATAGGGTATGAGTTTGTGACTGGTAAAGTAATACTACTTGAAGTATAGCTAGTACCACTATTTGAAGATCGAAGGATCTTGAGTGAATTCAAAGTAGGAGGACTTGAGGACGTACCTGTAGTTATATTGAATAAAAATCCAAATATATAATTTGTTGTGGAGAAGAGGGGAGTTAAACTTCCAACTTCACTAAATCTAAAATTTAAATCCGTACTTAAAGATGAATTGGGGATCAGACTTCCAGTTCCATTAAATAAACTTGAAGTTAAAGTAGATGTATTATAGGTAAGGATTTGGTACAGTCCTTTGTTATAGCTAGCCCTGAGATTGGTATTAATGTAAGTCGCTGGAATTGCATTTACTACACCTGTGGTGGTAGCTGTCCATCTTTCATTGTAGTAATATTTAAGACCACAAAATGGATATCCACTCTCTCCAATATATAAATTTTGACAGGTATTTTGTATACTAGTTTGTCCCGTGGTTGCTACTGTAAAACTTGAAAAACTGGAACCATTTGTGGAGGTATAAATAGTTGTTCCATAGATATAATGAAAAGCTCCATTAGCATATACATAGTTTTGTTGAGAATCATTGAGTACAGATGGAGCGGATACTACATTGATTGGTAAAGATCCTAAGCTAGAGCCAGTTCCTGCATACACAGTAGAAGAGGTGCAGGAGTTGGAAGCACATGTCGACTTGACTCCCATTATAAAATATTTTGATCCATCGTAGGCAACAGATGTAATACGACACTCAGTGCTAGATGTTGTACTATAAGAAGGTACACAGTTACCAAGAGTGATCTTAGTTTTCGTGAAATTTAAACCATCTGAAGTTTCGTAGATAACGGGATAATTTGTTTTATTACTGGAATCATTGTAACTTCCAAATACAAAAAATTTACCTGAATTACTTGACGCTCCCGTGATAAATCCACACAAACTTGTACCACTGCTGCAAGACAGAGAGACTGGCTTGATAACTAAATTTGTCACACCAAATTTACCACTATTTTGGACAGTGGGTGTACCTGTAGAAGATGTAATATCTACTGTAAAATATCCCAAGTTTTCTCCGGTAGAGGAAAATACTGTGACTGTAAATTTTCCAATGTTTAAATTCATCCTGAAGTTACCCAAAGAATCTGTGGTGACTTGGGAGTCCATTTGTGCTTTAGAAGTAACATTTGATAATTGGTAGTTGATGACTAAAGTTCCATTAGAAATGGGAGTGGATCCATCCTCACCGACTAATGTTCCCGTTAGTTCAAGAAGTGCATTGCTGAATAAACTAGTATAAGATGCTAAAATACTCAATAATCCACCATACTTTTTGTTGGATTCCAAAGATCCGGTAATATTACATGCAGAGAGTGCCATCAATAAGAAAATTCCTATTGTTAAACTTTTTTTTAAATATTTTATTATAAGTTTATAGCTCATCTTCTCTTTTACCCCTGTAATTAAAATGATTGAATGCAACTGTAAAAACAAAATTTTTTTTGCTGGTAGGTGGAAAAAAGCAAATTTTTTTAGAGTTTGGAATTATTAAACAAGCTTTTTTACAATTCTATCATGATTGCATTTTAAAAAAAAGTCTACTAATAAATTAGACGGACTATTTCCAAATAAAAATAAATAGTTCTTTGAGCTAAACTTTTTTTTAAAACAATGGTCTAACTAATACCAGGGGACGACCGGTTTCGACTGTTGTAGACTGATGTATAGTGGCACGTAGGGGTGAGAGGCCTCTCTAAAAACTTTCAAAACTGTAAACGCTAATAACGAATACGCACTAGCAGCTTAATCTAAGCAGCTACAGAAATCAGCTTGTTTGATCCCGGCGGGCTGAGGACTGTCATCAATCGGGTTCCTGAACTCTCTGGTTTTCGATTTGGGAGAGAACAGTACCAAAATCGATACGCTGTGAATCCCTGATTTTGGGTAAAACGCAGTGAAAATTCATACAAAATCTAAACGTGTAGAGGCTATACAGACGCGCAATAGGACGCGGGTTCGACTCCCGCCGTCTCCATTTTTTTTTAAAAAGTCTGTCCAATATCTAAAAAAAATTGGCTGTCTTCTCTTGACCTGCCATAGTCCATGCTGATCACTGTCGATTGGTTCCAAATAATTCGAAGTCCTAAAGTTTTGGAGTACATATAGTCTTTGTAAGAGACATCTTTTGTTTTGTCCCAAACCCTACCCACATCAATAGAGGGCACTATGGAAATTGTAAAATTTTCTTCCCCCAGTGTAAACCCTATGATTCTATACCGAAGCTCTAAGTTTCCAAATCCCATGATATTACCCACAAATCTATCCTGTTTAAAACCTCTCATGGTTTGCATCCCACCCAAACCTATGATAGGTCCGTCCATACTGTACATATAGCGGAATTCTGTAAAAGGAACATTTCCAGTCACACGGGTGCCCGCAATTCTACCTGCGATAACCAACTCTTCAAATGTTTTGGGAAAAATAATTTGGAAAACTTTGATTTGAAAAAACTCTCTGTAAAACGTATATGTTGAACCTGTATATTTTGAAACTGAGGAAAGAATTGCTTCCGCAAAGATTCCCTTACGTGGGCTAATTTCAAAATCTCTTGTGTCGTACGCTATTCCCACTTTTGCATAGTTTACATATCCACCACCGTATCCATTTATTTTTCCAGCTTCATAGTCTTCTGTGAGTTTAGTTTTAGATTGTGGAGTAGATATTTCTGAGTTTACAATTGGAAAAGGGGTATCACTAAAGTATGGATCTTTAGATTTAAACCATTTTCCATCATAAGTATTGACTATAATTTTTGAGAGATCCACACCAGTTAAAAAACGATACTTTCCTAAAAAGGTTCTATCTACATTTATACTAAATAGGTTATTGGATGTTTCGTACTCATTGTATTTTGTATCTGTGACGTATGGAGGCTCATTTGTACGATTGGATTTTCTTCTGTAGGATAGATTACGTTGTCTTTCTTCATAGTTTGCATTGTAAATTTTTTGGTTGGAGGAATCATTTCTGTCATAGTACGACAATCCATTCATACTGGATTCCCCAATTCCAAAATACATTGCATTTGGATTTGATTCTAAAATCATAAAAGTATTCAAACGAAAAGGTGTGTTGTTTATATAGGGTAAGTCTATTCCAAGAGTGTAGTACTTAGCACTTTTTAAAGATTGGTAAACATCCGTACTGATTTTATATTTATAGGGCGCGTATTCAAAGAGAGGATCCTTTTTTTTTCCATTTTCTGTATAGTAAAGAGAACCTCCTAGCCAGGTTCCTGTGATGGGATCCACAGCGTATCCAGGTACACCCGTGATAAAGGAGCCCTCTTTTTTAACGGCAAGTTCCTCATCGCTGATACGTTTTGAGGCATCCAAATGAAATGGTAAGGTTTTAGTTGCCTCTGTAGCTTGCAAATAGAAAGGAGTAAGAATGAGTAAAAGTTTTATTGTAGTACTAAAGAATCTTTTTAAATTTACTTTAAAAACTGAGTACAATGAATTTAAATATTCATGGGTTATAGATGTAAAATAAGATAAATTCATAAAAAAAAATAAAAAATAGATGAAGCAACTGCAATTACTATCTTTTTCCGCCGTTAGGCGGAAAAAAGCCTAGGATTGTTGCGAATAAAGTTGCAAAAACTGACTTTTTGCAGGAACGCCATTTAACTATTTAACACTAATATATCTATGCAGATTTATCTCCTAACAATAAAATACTTTTTTTTATAATCTTACGAAAATTAGATCTCAGGATAAGGTTTTTCATTTTCCAGTATGATACTTTCCAGTTCATGGAGAGCCTTATCCAAATTATCATTTACAATCCGAAAATCAAATCTATCCTGAGCTTCTAGTTCATGCAAACCATTACGAATTCTCTTTTCTATCACAAGTGGATCATCCGTGCCTCTATTTTTTAGCCTTTCTACCCAAATTTCTCTACTGGGTGGTACAATAAAAATACTCACACTGGAGGGTAGGTGAGCTTTTACTTTATCAGCGCCCTGTACGTCTATATCCAAGATAATTTTTTTACCATCGAGCAAATTCTTTTCAATAAAATCTTTGGGTGTTCCGTAATAATTGTCATGCACTTGTGCCCATTCGTAAAAGTAGTTTTTTACTACAAGGTCTTCAAATTTTTCTTTGGAAACGAAATGATAACTCTTTCCTTCAATGTCCCCACCTCGAATAGGTCTGGATGTGTACGACACTGAGAATAATATATCTGGATATTTTTTAAGGATTAGTCCAATGAGAGTTGATTTGCCACCCCCCGCAACTGATGATATAATAAATAAATTTCCGTACTTATCGCTCAATTTCTTCAAGCTCCTCTTCTTCTGGCATGGGAATGTTCCCCAGTTCAATTCTTTTTTGAATTGATTCTGTCCTCAAACTGGAGAGAATCAAATGATCTGTGTCTAAAATGAGAAGTGACCTTGTTTTTCTTCCCTGTGTAGCATCTATTAACTTTCCTGATGACTTGGATTCCTGTTTGAGTCGTTTTGCAGCAGCAGATTCTGATTGTAGTACGCAAACAATTCGGGAAGTCATCACAACATTAGAAAATCCAATATTGATCAATCTATTCATAGACATGATCGTACTAAAAATTAAATCCTACGATTTCTTTCTAGTTTTATAGTTTCTATAAGTGAAATTTCAGGTATAGCCAGACCCAATTCTTCAGAAATTTCAGAATGGGAAAAGCCTTTTTTTAACAGGTGAACAACTTTATCTATTTTTGGTGCTGATTCTGGTAGTTCTGCGAGGGAAGCTTTTGTAGAAATGGTAAGTTTATCTTGGAGGTTTGGTATATATGGATTTCCAGAGCTTTCCAAAAAATTTTTGAAAGGCAATTCATCTTTAGAATTGTCTAGAAATTTTTCTACTTCTAACAAGGGATTGCCACCAACAGAAAAATCAATTCCTTTGGTGGGTCTAGATTGTACCTTCTCTCCTGTTGTTTTGGTTGCCATTTCCTCTCTTTCGTATTGAGGGTTAGGTATACCTAAGATAGATCGAAAAACCTTTCCTATTTCTCCAATCATCCCTGAATCTTCCTTTGGAATTGCTTTGGGGGTAAGGTCTTCTTTCTGAACTAGAATTCTTGGAGTAGGCTTTGTTTCTATTTTATCTGTAGTGGTTAGAATACGGTTTCTTTCTTCCGTAAATTTTTTTAGGAGGTCATCAGATTTTGTATCAGAAGAAAGTTTCCATTCCTGTAAATTATTTGCCTCGGGATTATGAAAATCCAATCCCATGGATTCCGCTTTTTGGATGAGGTTTTTGAAAATAGTGATCCTAGAGTCCATAAGAGCCAAATAGCTTTCTGACTCTTTGAAAAAGTTAAGGGTATGCGTTTGGATTTCTTTTTTTAATTTTACTATCTGGTAGTCCCGCACACTGTTTGTGACCTTTACAGATAAAATGAAGTAAAGTAAAACCCCAAATACTAGATTAAAAACTACCAGTGCTAATAATTCCAAATTATTTCCTCACTCTTCTTTTTCTGTTTTTCCGGCTGTTGGTGCTGTAGCCCCCCCTTTCTTTTTCTTAGGATCTCCACCCCCGGCTTCCGTTTCAGGATCTACAAATGGCTTTTGCTTGATTCTGTCATTTTCAAGAAAAAAGACTTTTGCGGAAACTTCATTTTTGCAAATAAAAGGTTCTGCATTTTTAATTGTAATCACAACACCAGGGTAGATTTTCTTTTCACAATAAACTTTTCCCTGCTGGGATGTTTGTTCCATATAGGTATGAAGGTTTTGGATTTCTTTGTCGTAGTCCATAATTCGTTTCTCTAACTTTTTCATCCCACCTTCTAGCTTATTCATGTGGTTTTGGTGCTCTTCTGTAAAGGAAGCGGGATCCGATTCTTTTCGAGCCTTGAGAGTCTTCAGAGTTTTGTAAAGACTGTCCAATTTAGATTGGGCATCATTTTTTTTGGTTTGGTACTCTTCCACCTGACGCAATAATTTTGGACTCAATCCCACTGTTATTTCTGTGGCAGGAGTGGACTTGGAGCCTAAGTTTTTGGCATGGACCAATTTTCCTGCTCTTGTCACACCACCCACAATGTATGCTTTTTTTCCATTGCAAACAATACTTCCACCGGCATTAACCGTAGAATTCATGATAACTTCTTGGACAATAACGTCTTTGTCGGTTGTAACATTTGCATCCTGTATAAACTTAGCTATCACATTTCCATTGGATGAAATGATTTTAGCTTCATCTCTTCCTGTGATACCTTGACGTATTACAATATCTCCATCTGCCTCAACAGTTGCCTTTTGGACGGTTCCATAAATTTCAATATTACCCGATGCTTTAATGTGGAAATTATCTTCCACGCTCCCTGTGACTACAATGGATCCGAGGAACGTGATATTCCCCGTTTTCATATTTACATCCCCGGCTACTTTGTATACTGTCTCAACGTTTACTTTTCCATCTGCAAAGATTACCTGCCCATTCACTTCGGCAGTTAATTTTGTTTTATCTTCAGAAAGGATGGTTCCCTTTCCGGCTAGAAAAGGAATGTCCATACCGTCCTTTGCTTCCAATGGATTGTTGTATAGATCTCTTCCCCATTTACCTTTTTCAGCGGGAATTTTTTCAGCTAAGAGCTGACCCACCACAACGTTTTCAATCAAATCTAGGTTTTTAAAATCAATCTTTCCGGAGGCATCTTCTTTGAGACGCAATTCCCTTTCAATTCTTACATGGTAGACAATTCGAGCATCCGCACCTTTCATAGGATTTTCACCCACAGCAACAAGGATGGGTTCGTTATAAAGTTCATTGTCTAACATCTTCTTAATTTCATCTTCTTTGATGCCAAAGACTATATCTTCTTTTTTCAATTCAAAGACAATGTCTTTCACCTCAAAATCGCGTCCCCCAGGTTTGGGTGCGGTCAGTATGGCAAATGCTTTCATCTTTTCTTGGCTGATATCTAATTTGCATGTAGCCTCTGCAAAAGGCTTTAACTTGGAGTCTGCAACACGAACATAATCCCCTTTGCAAATTTCAACGGCTTGCCGAACCTTTTCTTCAGGTGGAAGGGGAATGCCACGAATTGAGATTTTTTTCATTACATCTTCAACCCTAACAGGTTTGCCTTCCCCCACAGGTTTGTGGCAGGATAAGTACAAACCTTGGCGATAGTATTTGATACGAAAGAAACCATCAATATCTTTGGGTGTTATAAATTCTTTGAGATCTTTGGAGTTGAGTTTTCCCAATCCCCCTGTGAGTTTGTCATCAAGGGCTTTGAGATCATCCAAATTGTTTTCTGGATTTGCATAGAACACACGGAGATGGTAGGGTTCTTTAAAGAAATAGTACTTGGTTTTTCCCCTCTGTAGTACTTCATACTCCAGATCATAAATGGGTTTGTTGAGGTGTTTTGAGGCTAGTTTTAAGCACTCATCGATGGAATCACCGAGGACTTCAACCTTTTCTTTTTCGTCCTTTTCCATGATAGATTCCTGTTCAAACATCATGCTTTTTAACTTATCCATACCTTTTCGTATCCCTTCTTATTACTTTCGACCGTAAATTCTTAAGTGGCAACAAGAATTTCTTCTGCACTAGAAATAGATGTAACCCCTGCTATTTCGGATTAATATTCTGGTATTTAATTTTTCGGAAAGATGGGCTATCTCCCCCAAAAAATCTTTTGCCTCTTCTCCTTCGAGTGGATAGATTATGTGTTCGCCATTTTGAAATTTTCCAAAGATGGGTATGATTTCACAGAGAGTCAATTTATTGTCCTGAACATAGAGCATGATTGCTATGTTGTGATTTAAGTACTGATTTTTACTGCCAAAAATAAAATTACCTAAGGAATAGACTATCAATCCATCATTGAACTTTTCAATGCCCTGAGGGATATGTGGATGATGTCCTACCACAACTTGGAATCCCGAGGATATGAGCTTATGTGCACCGTTGATCTGTTCTAAGGTAGGCTCCGGATTGTACTCAACCCCCCAGTGAAGGGAAAGTAAGTTGAAATCTTTTGAATCTACAGGGATTTTGCTGAGTCTAGGGACAGAGTACGGAGCAGCTCCAGGAGAGGTTGGCGTAGCATACAACCTTTGCTCGCCTATGGCACTAGCAGATGTGATTCTAATTGTATTAGTTCTAAAATTGATGAATTTTGGCTTGTATGCCTCTTCTACATTTTCCCCTGCTCCAACATGGAGAATTCCTTTAGATCTCAGGTTTTTCACTGTTTCATACAAACCTTCCTTTCCATAATCCATTGAATGGTTGTTTGCCAAAAATACTAAATCCACATCTAACCTGGTGAGAAGATTCAATTCCTCGGGCTTTGCATTGAACACATAAGGTTTTTTTGGGTCAGGACTTGCAAATGTGGAAACGGGTGTCTCTAGATTCACCATTTTTATATCAGCCTCTTCAAAGAGTGGAATGAGACCATCTATGGGAGAATAGATACCTTTTTTTCCCATGGTCTCCCGCAATCCCCAATCAAACATAACATCTCCGGCTATTAGGATTCTAAATTGCTTGGGTCTTCTGAGAACTCCCCCCTCTAGAGAAGGAATCAAGAAGCACAGGAGGAGAAAAAAGGAAAATGCTATGAATACTTTAGAAAATGAGTTAAAAATGAGAATAGTGGAGGGAAGAGTCTTACATTTGCGAGTGAAGGGACTTGAACCCCCATACCTCTCGGTACCAGAACCTAAATCTGGCGTGTCTACCAATTTCACCACACTCGCCTGTGAGCAGAATTAGAGAAATATCTCATGGGGTCAAGTATTCTATTGTAAAATTATTCATTTGGTTATGCTCCTTGCAATTGGTAAAGGAGAGAAAAAATAAATTAAAGACAATAAAAATCAAAATAATTTGCATATCCATGTTGAGAATTGAAGATAAAAAAATTCGTTTTCTTCCTCTCGAGATTCGGAAGAATGAACAATTGACAAAACCTTAAATCTTACTTGTATAGGTAGGCTAACAAATATTTTACTGAATATAATTCTAGGGAGTGAAAAATGATAAAACAGTTCATTTATATATTGATTTTTGTTATTTTTTTAAATAATTGCAAGGGAAAGGCTGATTTGTCCAAAGAATCATTCCTTCTAATACTGTCTAAAAAAGGTGATGTTGTTCTTATGCGGAACAATCAGGAAATAGCAGTAGAGGCAAGTGGTTTTGTTATGAAGGGAGATACCATTCGAACGGGAGAGGCTTCTGGTATTGATTTAGAGTTTCCCAATGGAGCCCTATTAAGAGTCAAAGAAAAGACTAGTATCAGCATTACCTCCATCTTATCCCAAGAGGATTCACAGGTAGAAATAGCCCTGAACAGGGGGAAAATCTTCTCCAAAATAAAGAATAAGCTAAAAGAGCGAGATTTTTATAGAATTAAAACACCCACAATGGTAGCGGGAGTTAGAGGGACTGAATTTTCCATCTCCGAGGAAGAAATTCCTAAAATTATGGTTTTAGAAGGGGAGGTTTCTGCTGAAAAGAAATCTTCTCCTATATACTCTGTCAGTGCAGGTAAAAAGGCAGAAGGTGACGCTTTGGAATTATCCGAACTAAGTCCAGAAGAAAAGAAAGAATTAGAATCTGATTCCATGAGCTTAATTCCATCTTCAGGGGAATTCAAAGAGAATGCTCAGAGGCTTTTGGTCGATTTTAAAGAATCCCAAAAAACCCTCATAGAATCTCAAAAAACTAAAAATCAGGATGAGCTTACCGAACAAAAAGAAAAAAACCAAACAGAACTGGATTCGCAAAAAGCAAGTAGTCGGGAGAACCTAAACACACAAATAGAAAAAAATAACGAAGAATTAGGCAATCAGACAGGAAAAGATAAAAATAATTTAAATGAACAAAAACAATCTGGAAAAAAAGGGGCTAATGATATGAAAGCAAAGAGTAAGGATGAAATTTCTGGAGTGAAAAAAGAGGCAGAGTCAGAGAAAGATAGAATAAATAGCACCAAAAATTCTATGGATGCTATCAAAAATCCAAATTTACTAGAGAGTGTTAAACCCAAGAAATAATAAGTTATTGATTATTTCTTTCAACGGGGGAATTACAGGAATCTTATGATTTTTTTTGTAATTTCTCTTCACTCTAAATACCTATCTAAATACAAAGTTCTTGAATAATAGGCGAACTTTCACAATCTGTTACTAGAAGTTAAAATGTGATCGATTCTAAGTACATCCCAAGCCAACCGATTCTAATTTTTTCAAAGGTAAATACCTTTGCAGATAAGCTCCAGAAAGATTTACTTATGAGATCCGTGCCCAAGGTTTTGTTTCCCCGTGTGGAAAGCATTCGAGATCTTTTATTACAAAAAAAATCTTTTATTTTTTTCTTCCATTCTGAGTTTAGCGGGATCACTCCAGAAAAGTTTATAGAGGAATGCAATGATAAAGATCGGAAGCCACCCATTACCATTTTTATCGGGGATCTTCCCTATAAGGAAGGGTTTCGAAAGAGTAGAAATATGGGTTTCTATGATTATTTGGAGGCAGAGTATTTGCAAGGAGACCTTGACTTCATGCTGGAAGATATCTTTGAACTCCAGTATTTACGTGGTCTTGAGGAAAATTTATTGGCTATGGAAGGGTTTCGTATCAGGTACAACCAAAAATTGGAAGTACAGGGACCTATCGACCAAATTTCCAGATTTACATTGAATCGATTATTTATCTACAATCTTGCCACAAGTTTATCTCAGGGCAGTGGAGTGGGATCTATGGTATCACTCATTGATATGATGAAATCCCTTTCTAGTGAAACAAATGATGGGATTTTGGTGGATAGAGAGTTGATGAGCCTTTTGTACGAAAATAATAATTATACCAGGGGAATCTTAGATGGGCTCCAAAATATGATCCGTATTATGGAGATGACACCCCGAAGGATAAAAAACGTACTACAGGAAATTTTTGATGATTTAAAGGCAGAGATGGATACTCTCTCCACACTATTTGATAATAAAGGAATTCAAATTATTTATCCTGAAGCACATGATCCAATATACTTAAATATTGATGAAGAAAAGATTCTACTAATCTTAGAGGAAACTCTTATTAATGCTTATAAATATGGAAAAGCAAACTCTAGCATAGAAATACATATTGAACGGAAGAATTTGGCAGTAAATATTTTAGTTAAAAATAAGATTGATTCCGAAATTTATGATGGAGTTCCTGAAGAGATGGAAAAAATTTTACTAGAGCCTTTTTTTAGAAACCATCCTCCAGTAGAAGAGCTAATTACTAAAAATAAGTTTGGATTGGGGCTTGGGCTTTCAGCCATAGATTATATCATCCAAAAACATGGTGGTACATTTAGGATTTATAACCAAAAGATAAATAATGAAGTTTATGTGTATGCCGAAATCCACTTACCGACACTAAAATAGGAGAACCCTTTGGCTAAAAAAATTTTGATAATTGATGACTCGGCTGTATTTAGAAAAGTACTCACTTTGCAATTAAAAAATGCAGGGTATGAAGTATCAGATGCAATAGATGGTGTAGATGGATTTCAAAAAGCTACAACTTCTGAATTCAATTTAATTGTATGTGATGTAAACATGCCGAATATGGATGGATTGACTTTTGTGGGAAAAATTAGAGCTCATGAAAAGGCTAGATTTATCCCCATCATTATGCTAACCACAGAATCCCAAGAAGAAAAAAAAAGAAAAGGATTAGAGGCGGGTGCTAAGGCATGGTTGGTAAAACCATTCAGTCCCGAGCAATTGCTCAATGCTATTAACAAATTGATAACATGAGTTATACTGTAGAACTTCAAGAAGATGAGCAGTCGTGTACTATTACATTGAGTGGTAAGTTAAATGCATACAATGTCAAAGAATTTAAGGAGATGATCTTTCCAATTACGGAGAGAGTTCCCACCATCATTATTGATGTAAAGGGAGTGACTGAATTTGACTCTTCCTTTTTGCAATTATTTATTTCATTAAAAAATTCAGCGTTTCAATTAGGGCACATTTTCAAAATTTTATCTCATAGTAAACCTGTACTACAAATTTTTGATACATTTGGATTGATTGGTTTTTTTTCAGACAAAGTAGTTGTGAGTTCTAAAGACCGTAAGGATTATAAATTCAACTATGGAACAGGACGATTCCCTAAAATTTTAAGGTAAACTATGGAAAATATGGAGGAAGTTAGGGAAGTATTTACTGCGGAGTGCAGTGAAATTCTTCAAAAGATGGAGTCAATTCTTCTTGAACTAGAAGAAGTGGAAGTACCACCAGAAGAAAAAATTCATGAACTATTTCGCTTTATTCATACCATCAAAGGTTCTGCAGGAATTTTTGGATACGAGGCAATTGTTAGTTTTACCCATATCGTAGAATCCTTATTGGATAAAATTCGTGAAGGAATCTTACCTTTCAAAAAAGAGTCTATTGGATTACTTTTAGATTGTAGGGATCACATTAGTGAATTAATAGAAGCGGCAGCAAATGGGAATCCACTAGAACGTAATACAATTAAAAATCAAGAAAAATTGACGGGAATTTTAGAAAATTTGCTCGGTGTAGTACCTCCTCTGAGTAACAACGAAGCTGTGGCTCAAACAGTTGTTCAGAGTCCTGAAAAAGTAGTCAAAAAAAGTAAGTCATACCTATGGCATATTTCTTTACGGTTCAAGGAAGATACCATACGCAATGGATTAGATCCTTTTTCTACATTCCAATATCTCAATAGAGTAGGGGAAATTATTAGATTGTATACCCTTACAAATAAAGTTCCCACTATAGAAAACTTAGATCCTGAAGGATGCTATCTAGGCTTTGAAATTTTATATAAATGCGATAAAGATTTATTATTTGTTCAGGAAGCATTTGAATTCGTGCAGTACGATTGTGATATTTATATTCTTAGTCCACATAGAAAACCAGAGGATTGGATAGAATTTTTTATATATAGAAAAGAACCAATTATTCGGCTTGTCAGGTCACTCCTTTATACCAAATCATTAGATAAAAAGACATTAAAACTAATTAAGATAAATTATAAAAAATCAAAAGAAAATCCTGTTAAAGAGTTAGAGCAACCAATAATAAATAACCATGTTGAAGAAGAAATTTCTGACATACATCATTCTCTTGATACTAAAAACGAAAATTCCCCAAAAAGTAAAGAATTTGGAACAAAAGAAAATAAATCAATTCGTATAGATTCTTCTAAGTTAGATATTCTTATAAATTTAGTAGGAGAGCTAGTTGTAAATGGTGCAAGTTTAACCCAAATTTCTACAGAAAGAAAAGATTCAAATCTAATTGAAATAGTATCACATCTAAACGTACTTATAAATGAAATTAGAGATACTTCATTAAATTTGAGAATGGTTCAAATTGGAGAAACGTTCAATCGATTTCATAGGGTAGTTAGGGATATTTCACAGGAACTGAATAAGGATGTGCAACTCACAATCACAGGTGGAGAAACAGAACTTGATAAAATTGTGGTAGAAAAGATCAATGATCCACTCATGCACTTAATTCGTAATTCCTTAGATCATGGTATAGAATCCATTGAGGATAGAATTGCAAAAGGGAAATCTCCTAGAGGGAAACTTTCTTTGCATGCATACCACGAAGCTGGTAACATTGTGATTGAAGTTAAAGATGATGGTAAAGGGCTAGATAAAAAGAAAATTTTAAAAAAAGCCATTGAAAAAGGCATAGTAAATGCTGAAAAAAATCTTTCTGATGCTGAAATCCATAGATTAATATTTAAAGCAGGGTTTTCAACTGCTGAAAAAGTTACCAGTATATCGGGAAGGGGAGTTGGGCTAGATGTTGTAGAAAAAAATATAGAATCCCTAAGAGGAAGTATTACACTATTTTCGGAAGAAAACAAGGGATCTACATTTCAAATCCGCCTGCCTCTCACATTAGCAATCATTGATGGATTTTTATTTAAGATTTATAATTTTTATTATGTAGTTCCCCTCTACCAGATTGTAGAATGCATTGAATATAAAGACGAAGATAGCACAGAAAATGATTTTATTAACCTCAGGGGAAATTTATTGCCATTTTTTAGGCTTTCCAAATTATTTCATCTTCCTGAAGATAGTAGTACATCAAGAAAAAATATATTAATTTTACAAAATATGGGTTCTCAGGTAGGTATTCTTGTAGATAGCCTTCATGGAGAGTTTCAAACTGTTATAAAGCCATTGGGAAAACTATTTCAAAACCTAAAGGGAATTAGCGGTACAACCGTACTTGGTAGCGGAGAGGTTGCGCTGATTTTAGATGTTGGTATGTTATTTCAAAGGGCAAGTTTTTTACAAAAAGAAGATATACTTTAGATATTATAAATAAAAATATAAATAATTGGAGAATTATATGTTTAAAAACCTGAATTTATCAAATAGGCTGCTTTTGACCTTTGCAGTTTTGGTGCTAAGTACAATTTTAAGTTCTATCTATACCACTAAATCAATGGTAAATTCAATAGGTTCCGACCAAAAGTACTCAGCTATTCTTACTCTGAATGAACTTTCAAATTCTCTTCACACTCTTTCGAGTGATTTTAAAACGTATTTACTTACAAAAGATAAAATCGCTTTAGAAAAAATTGAAAAATCAAAAGTGAATTTCAATAAATCCATAAACTCATACATGGAAAAATCAACAAATGAAAAAGAAAAGTTGGAAATTATAAAAGAACTAGCATCTGATCTTTTTTCAATGCAAGAAACATACATAGACCAAATAAAAGATAATCGGGGAATAGATTCTTTGGCTTTCAATAAGATTTCTGCAATTGATCAAAAGATCCAGGATAAATTGAAGACAATTTTGGAATCAAAAATTTCAAGCAAAGATAATTCAATTGGAGATTCCGTCAAAAAAGATATAGATCTTTTTATAAGTTTTTTTAATATTGCCCTACTTATTTTAGCCTTTTATTATTTAAGAATTAATTTAATTGCTCCTTTTTTTGAACTAAATAAAAATTTGGAACATATTTCAAATAAGAATTATATAAATTTAGATTCTTATTCAGGAACACGATCTGAGATTGATTCTGTCTACTATAACTTAAACCAACTCCAAAAGGCCTATAGAAATGCAGATAGCGAATTAACTAGATTTAAAGTTGCGATAGATAATGTTTCCACAAATATCATGATGAGTGATATAGATTTAAATGTAAATTATATGAACTCTTCCATAAAGGAGATGTTTAAAACAGGGGAAATGGAAATTAGAAAGCAACTTCCTAATTTCTCTGTTGCGGGTCTTATGAAGTCAAATATTGATTCATACCACAAGACTCCTTCCCACCAAAGAAATCTCCTGGCAAATTTAAAAGATACCCATACCACAACCATAACCTTTGGTGAGAGAACCTATAGTTTGCTTGCAAACCCCATCACATCTGCCCTTGGAGATAAATTGGGATATGTTGTAGAATGGGTAGATAAAACAGACCTAATTCGAATAGAAGCAGAGAGATTAAAGATCTTAGATGAAAACATTCGAATTCGAGTGGCATTGGACAATGTTTCAACCAATGTCATGGTTGCTGACAATGATCGAAAAGTTATTTATATGAATAAGTCCATATACAAAATGTTTTCAAATGCCGAGGCAGATATAAAAAAAGAATTTTCTCACTTTGATTCCAAAAACTTGATTGGAGTTAATATTGATAGATTCCATAAGCAGCCGGAAAAACAAAAAGGAATTCTAAGTTCTTTTAACAATACACACCACACAGTTATTAACATTGGAGGTAGGATCTTTGATTTGGGCGCAAACCCTATCATCAACGACAAAGGAGAAAGGCTCGGAAGTGTAGTGGAGTGGGCAGATATTACAGAAGAGTACGCAGTTCAAAAAGAAATTGAAAAAATTGTTAATTTGGCAGTAGAGGGTGAGTTTAATTCACGTATTACAACTGTCTCTAAAGAGGGATTCTTTTTAATTCTTGCAGAGGGTATCAATAAAGTTCTAGAACTCTCGGAGACAGGACTGAACGACATAGCAAGAATCATGGAAGCACTTTCGAGAGGAGATCTCAGCCAAAGAATTAACAAATCATACTCTGGTCTTTTTGGAAATCTTAAGGACTATACAAACCGTACTGTAGACAAAATTGCCGAAGTCATCGAAGAGGTTAGAAATAACTCAGAGGCTCTCTTGAATGCATCGGAGCAAGTGAGTGCAACAGCACAAAGTCTGAGCCAAAGTGCCAGTGAACAGGCTGCATCAGTGGAGGAAACAGGTGCTTCTCTCGAACAAATGAGTTCCAATATCAATATGAACGCTGAAAATTCTCGTCAGACAAATATAATAGCTACAAAGACAGCAGAATCGGCAAAGCAAGGTGGATCATCAGTCAACGAAACAGTCAAAGCAATGAAACAGATTGCACAAAAAATTGGAATTATAGAAGATATCGCATACCAAACAAATCTATTGGCACTCAATGCTGCAATTGAGGCGGCAAGGGCGGGAGAGCATGGCAAAGGGTTTGCAGTCGTGGCATCTGAAGTTAGGAAGTTAGCGGAAAGAAGCCAAGTAGCTGCCAATGAAATTGGAGATCTGGCCTCAGTTAGTGTAGAAATTGCAGAAACAGCTGGAAAACTCATTGCAGAGATTGTCCCTGCTATCAATAAAACAGCAGATTTGGTTCAGGAAATTTCTGCATCCACTACCGAACAGTCCAGTTCAGTAAACAATATCAACAAAGCAGTTGCTCAGCTAGATGCAATGACACAACAAAACGCATCTTCTTCTGAAGAGTTGGCATCTACCTCCGAAGAGCTAAGTGGACAAGCAGACAACTTGAGAAATGTGATTGGTTTTTTCTCTTTGGCCGGAACGGAATTGCAATTTAAAACTGTATCTGCAAAATTTAGAAGTCAAAATGAAGCAAAGCTTTCTTCTCCAAAAGGTGTCATCAAGACAACTACAGATCCAGAAGAATACAATAGCTATGAAAAATACTAAATCCGGAGCATCTCATGGAAGAAAATCAATTTCTAACATTCCTTTCCGGCACTGAAACATTTGCTGTTGATATCCATTCAGTAAAAGAAATTAAAGAGTGCTCCCATATAACCACCATTCCATTGATGCCAAATTCTGTGCTTGGAGTGATAAATCTTAGAGGTAATGTCGTACCAATTATAGATTTACAAATAAGAATAGGTAGGGATAAATCAAAGATATCTAAGCGAACCTGTATCATAATTGTTGAAGTCAGATATACGGATGAAAAAATGGATGTGGGCTTATTGGTAGACGCAGTTTCTGAGGTGATAGATATTCCATTCGCCGATATTGAAAAAGCTCCCTCTTTTGGTTCAAAAATTAGAAATGATTTTATAAAAAGTATAGGAAAAATTGAGGGAAGATTTATAATAATATTAAATACAATAAATGTTCTAAGTATAGATGAGCTATCAGTAGTTGAAAATGTATCATTATCTTTGAAAGAATAAATTGCATTCACCAGAGCACATTTTAGATGTATTCTTACAACCCGGAGATTTTTTTTGGGGAGATAGTTCTACTCGAATACGAACAATTCTTGGATCTTGTGTATCCTTTTGTATATGGCATCCAAGACTAAAAGAAGGCGGTATGTGCCATTATATGCTGCCCACTAGGGGATCTAATTCTGAAAACTCTTCTAATACTCTCAATGGTAAATACGGTGATGAAGCATGGCAACTTTTTGAAAAAGAGTTTAGAAAAAATAGTACAAAACCTGCTGAGTATATGGTAAAAATTTTTGGAGGATCTTCTATGTTTGCCCATGAAGCGGATGATAGAGAAGTACAATCTTCTAAAATCAACATTGGCTTAAAAAATATAGAATTGTCTAGAAAAATTGTAGAAACTTCACATTTAAACGTTGTATCTGAGAATCTAGGCGGAAAAAATTCCAGAAGGCTTCATTTTGAAATATGGAGTGGTAATGTCTGGTTGAAGCGCCAGGAAATTGGTTCATGATTTCAAATAAAATTAATGTAATAGTTGTAGATGATTCTGCACTTGTAAGACAAGTTCTCACAGAAATCATAAAAACAGATAGTGAATTAAATTTACTTTATACAGCCGCAGATCCAATTTTTGCATTAGATAAAATGAAAAATGAGTGGCCGGATGTTATAGTTTTGGATATTGAAATGCCAAGAATGGATGGTATTACATTTTTAAGAAAAATTATGGCTGAAAGACCAACCCCCGTAGTAATATGTTCAACACTTACAATTGAAAATTCAGAAACAACAATGCAGGCGTTGTCTTCAGGGGCAGTTGATATTATCACAAAACCACAAATAGGTTTAAAGAATTTTCTTACTGATTCTTCAGGTAAATTAATTGATGCAATCAAAGGTGCAGCCAAGAGTAATGTAAAACAAATTAAATCTTTTGCATTACAAAATAATAATATTAAAAACTCAACCCAACAGAAACATGAAAAGTTTGTTCCTTCTATCTCTACAATTACCCCATTAAACACAACTGAGAAAATAATTGCAATCGGTACCTCAACTGGGGGAACAATTGCTTTAGAGTATATATTGACAAGGCTAGAAGTTAGATGCCCTGGAATAGTTGTAGTACAACATATGCCCGAAAAATTTACCAAGGCTTTTGCTGATAGATTAAATTCTCTTTGCTCTATTGATGTTAAAGAAGCACAGAATGGGGATAGAATTGTTCCGGGGAAAGTATTGATTGCACCTGGTAACTTCCATATGGCGGTTAAGAGAAGTGGTGCTCAGTACATAGTTGATATTCATGATGGACCATTGGTCAGCAGACATAGACCTTCTGTGGATGTACTATTTCGATCATTTGCTAAAAATGTTGGAAAAAATGGAGCAGCAATGATTTTAACGGGCATGGGAGATGACGGGGCTATGGGTATGAAGGATATGTTCGAAGCAGGGGTCATAACGTATGCTCAAAATGAAGAAAGTTGTGTTGTATTTGGTATGCCCAAAGAAGCTATAAAGAGGGGGGGAGTTTCTAAAATAATCGACTTAAAAGAGGTTCCCGAAATAATATCTAAATTTAAGATTTCGTAAGCATAAATATGAAAAATCTCCAACAAATCATTGAAGAAAATCCATCAAAACCCTCACCATCTACTCTTTTCTGTATAATTTCATTTAACCAACTAGAAGCTTACTTTCGTATCAAAGAATTTTGCGAAAAATCCTTTTCTAAAGTTTATCTAGAAAGTAACCCAATGCCAAAATGGACAATTGATATTTCTGAAAAATCAAGTACTCTTTTGGGAGAAGGCACTAAAATTCTTGCATTCCAAAGAAAAGTAAATAGAGAAGAATTGCCGGAGTTGAAAAAGAAATGTATTGAGATCAGAAAGAAATTACTAAAAAAAGATTCTACCATTCGAATTATACCAGGATATCTATCCTCTCACAATGTTGTACTTTCTTCCATTTATGATGATTTCCACAGGGTGTACTTATTTCATGGGATCTATGCTGAGGTGATCTATAAATATGAGAAGCTTCAACTTCAAACATTAGATACTGCTCCCGAATTTTTTACTATGAATGAAGTTATTTATTTTTTTAGTGCACTTAGAGATTATCATATCAATAGAGAAAAAAAGTTTTAAGGGACTCCGATTTATGGAAAATGAGACTGACCAATTTAATCATAGAAATAGAAAAATAATATTAAAAATTATAATTAAAAATATACAGTTACTACAGGTTCAGCATGACTACTAATTTTTATATTAAGTTATTTTATAATATTCAATTTTTAAATATTTTTATTATTTATTCTATCTTCAATTTATTTGGATGTGGTATTCAGGAATTAAAAATTCAGGAAATTATACCATGCGAATACTCTAGCCAGGAAGGAATTTGCGACAATCCAATAAATGGAAAAAAAGAATATTCTATTTTTATTCCAAAAGATAGTAAAATTGAAACATGGAACCAATTATCAAATTTTATCTATTTTAAGTCTAGAATCTCTACAGGTTTTATCATTAAATTTAACCGTCCTTTTTTGCTAAATGAAAAAGAAATCATATTATCAACGTACAAATCTAATTATAATTTCAATGGATTATTTGGGACAATTGAGGGTTATGATATGGGAAATGATTATATTTATTCATTTGTTTATGTTGGAAATCTATTAAAGGAAAAACAAAAAGAAAAAAAAGAAGACCAAAAGTCATTTGGGAAATACCAAAGTCTTCCTTTTCAGATAGTGTTAAATTTTAAATCTGATCTGTTTTCTGGAGAAGTAGAAACAAACCAGGAGATCAAAGTTACAAAGGAATAAAGATTTATTTCTTAATTGCCGCTTCCTCCATTAATTTTCTTTTTTCATCTAGGTGAATTGTTATTATTAAAATAACAAGTCCAACGGAGATACAGGAATCTGCAAAATTAAAAGCAGGCCATCTATGAAATAATAAAAAGTCAGGCCAGTCAAAATCTAAAAAATCTACTACTCCTATGTATTGTCCATGTTCTAGTGGTTTTAAGCCAAATTTAACACCACCACCAGGAGGCATTTTAACAAAAAATTTATCAATAAAATTTCCAAATGCACCCACCATCACAAGATTCCATCCCCATTTGTTTCCAATATCATGGTTTATCCATCTATAACAAAATAAAAAGATAATAGCAAATCCAGTAGAAACAATTGATATTGAGGAGTTATTTTGATAAATTCCAAAAACAAATCCTGTATTAAAAGTTAGTGTCATACAAAAAAACTGACCCATATAACATACGCTATCCTGATAACTATAATTTTGGACTACCCAATATTTTGTTGATAAATCTATTACAACACCAACCAATACAAAAAGTATATAAACTGGTTTATATACTTCAAAAAATTTTTTTTCGAAATATGTCAAAATTGACCTCTTAATTTAAATTAATCTAAGCCTGTGGGCTTATTCTTTATGATAGAACGAAAAAGGCTAATACTGATGAAAAAAGAAAATAGGAAAAAACAAGTTGATACAATTTGATTATTTTGAAAATAATAAGTATTTCCAAAATGTACTCCCGAAATCACAAATATAGATTGTATTGCATTTATTCCTAATGAGTACATTTTTTCCGTGTGCTTTTCAATATCTCTATTGATAAATCTAATTCTACCTCGGTTCAATGCAATTAAAGCTTTCTGAAGCTCTAAGGGTAATTGGAGAGATGCAATTGCAATCTCATGACCATCATCCTTAATCATTTGTATAACTTCTTTTTTATTGCTTTCTACTATTTCATAAAAAGGTTCTTCAGCATATTCAAAAATAGTTCTGTAGGGATCTAGTACTGCTGTGGTACCAATTAATAACCCCAATACCCTCTGTAGCATAATATAATTTGTTGGGAGTTGTGTTACTTGCATTAACTCTTGTAAGCTGGTATTGATACCTTCTAAGAAGATATATACTTCTGCTGGTTCAAGCTGTTCTATGGAAATATTTCTAAAATAATCTGTATTTGTAATAAATGATTTCAATTTCTCTATGGCAAATTGAGAAATTTGTTCTAATTTTTCTTTGTTTACAGTTTTGTCCAAAAGACCCATTGAATCTAAACCTTCCACTACACCATAGTAATCATTGGAGATAGCGGATTGGACAATTCTTTTCAATGACTGTGCTATATTGGTGGGTAACTCAGATACTGCCCCAAAATCTATAAAACAAAGTTTTCCCTGCGGAGTATAAATTAAATTTCCAGGGTGGGGATCGGCGTGGAAAAACTTGAACTGAAAAATCATCAAGATATATGCACGGACTAACAAAAGTAAGGGGCGGGATGGTTTTCCATTCTTCTTATTGTTAATTCTCGTTTCTGTTATTTTAACTCCCTCTATGAATTTGGTTACCAAAATTCCCTGTCTTGTAAAATCTTCGTAGACATAAGGGAATACATAATCTTTTTCATTTTTAAAAAGCTCTGTCATTTTTTGAAGAGAAAGAGCTTCCTCTTTTAGATTCATCTCCCTTCGTACGATATAGCTAATTTCAGAATGAATTTTATTGTATTCAAATTTATATAAATAGGAATTCATCCATTTCATCACAAACAGAACTGTTCTCAAATCTTTTTCAACGAGTGTCTCAATGTTTGGATATAAAATTTTTATGACTATTTTTTTACCCTGGAATGTGGCTCTATGAACCTGGGCAGTAGATGCAGATGCTAAGGGAACTCTATCTAGATCGGGAAAGACTTCTTCAATATTTTTATTGAATTCGTTAAAAAATCTCTGTTTTATTTCTGAAAAAGTATGGGGAGGAACTCGGTCTTGGAGGTCTTTGAGGTTTTCTAGAAAGCTTGTTGGGAGGATGTGGGCTAAATTGGATATGAACTGTCCAACTTTGATGTACACACCTCCTAGACGAAGGAAGAGGGTTCTACATTCCAAAGATAGTTTTAAAAAAAGAGCTTCTTCTATTTCATTTTTCTTGTGGAGTTCTAACCAAAGGGCACGAACTTTATAAAGCCATATAAAACGAACAGTCCATCTTAAAACAAAAAAATAAACCGTGTAAAAACGTGTTCGGTGTCCTTTTTTTCTAAATTCTAGGATTTCCTTTTCTAGAGTAGGGTTTTCAGAAGAGTAGCTCATGAAGATATCTTCCCATCCTTAGAATTTGAAGAAGAAACGCAAGAAAATTATGGCATTTGTTTAATTCCTACAAATAAATATTTATAGATTTTTTGAGGAAATTGCCTTTAGGGTTTGAAAAATTCTCTCATTTGCCACAAGATTCCCAAGTATTTTTCCTCCCTTACCCTTTAGGTGAAGTACTATCTCTGAGTAGAGTTGTAACCATGGATTGGAGTTTGGAAAAGAAGGAAGTTCTATCTCCTGTAAACTTTTAAATCCTTTGTATAGAGTGCTTTCTTTTGTTTTATAAATTTTGTGACCATCATTGCTCAGTATGATCCTGTGAGTTGATGTTTGGATATCCATCTCAAATTGAAAATAGTTTCTCTCTCCACCAGCCTCCAAAAAAACAAAAACTCTATTTTCATATTCCATAAGGGCAATAGCCCTGCTTTCAGTTTCTTGTGTTTTTGGTTTGTACATATTTACAAAATGTATTTTTTTAGGACTCCCCAATAAAAAATCTAAATAATCAATTGCATGTGTTCCATCATGGAGTAGGGGTCCCCCTCCAAGTTCATGAAAAGCGATTCCCGGGGAAAGTCCTGATGTTAGAACAGATGCTCGAATCGTTTTCAAACTTCCAAAAGATCCGGATTGTAGTTCATTTTTGATGTATTGGTAGAGTGGGTGGTATCTTCGTTCGTGGTTGACCCAGATCTTTGCTTGAAATTTTTTAACTAAACTTTTTAATTTTTTTAAATCTTTTTCATTCGTGCAGATTGGTTTTTCAAGTAAGATATGTTTAATTCCAATATTTAAAGCAAATTCTGCATTTTTAAAATGCGATACGGAAGTGGACGCAATCACGCATAGGTCAAATTTTTCATTTTGTATTTCATTTAAAGTTGTGGATAACTTTTTATTTTTAAAATTCCAATCACTTAAAAAATCATTTATTTTTTCAATTTTTTCATCATAAATACCCTTCAAGACAAAGTTTTTTGATAAAGATGAATTTAGCAGTACACCTGCATGGGTACATGGATGATACCTGAGTGGATCCTTTTCTAGGGTAGATCCTATTCTTCCTAGTCCCAATAATAAAACATTGTACTTCATTTTTTATAAAATTCTATATAGTATAATTTTTTCTTTTCTGTTATTTTTAAATTTTCGAAAAAAGAAACTGGCAAATCAGGTCTTTTTAGAGAAAAAGTAAATGAATCCATTTGCGAAAAAGAATTATTTCTCAGCAATCGAATTGTATTTCTCCCATATCCACCATGGTCTGTGGCAAATCTAAATCTTCCTTTTGGACACAAAAATTTTAGAACAGAATTTGTAAATTCAACAGTAAAAGATCTATGTTTACGATGTCTGAGTTTAGGCCATGGATCTGGGAAGTTTAAGAGAATTTCAGAGAATTGGTTGTGCAAAAAAATTTCTTCAAAAAACCAATTCACATTTAAAACGATTATTTTTATATTTGTGAGATCATTTTTTTTGATTTCTTTTAGGATATGATTGATTCTGTTAATTTTTTTTTCAAGCAGTACAAAACCGGTTTTGGTATTTTCTTTTGCTAGTTGGATGGCCACCTCACCCCAACCACAACCGATCTCTAAAAAAAATTTTTCTTTATTCATATAGTCCAAGATTGAAATTTTTTGGTTTCTTTTCAAGGGGATTATATGATTGGATTGGATGATTTCTCTTTCTGTGATACTCCAAAGCTTTTCTCCTAGGTTGGTATTCATTTTTTGAGAGCACTTTGAAAGGCTTTTTCTGTCTCCAGGGCAGACCTTTCCCAGCTAAATTTTTCGAGATCAATCATTGGTATTTCATTGCTTGATTGTAATTCAATTATTTTTTTTGCCCATTCAATTGGAGATAAAGTTTCTAAGTATGGTATGGATTCACCACCAATCTCTCTAAAAGTTGGAATATCTGCCACTAAACATTTTTTTCTATGAGCCAATGCTTCTAAGAGAGGTATTCCAAAGCCCTCATAGAGGGATGCAAATAAAAATATTTCACACTTGGAATAGAGATAGTGCAAGAGAGAATCCTGGCAATTATTAATAATTATAATATCTTTGTACTCTAAAATTTCTTTTTCAAGCATTTCTATAAAAAAAGGGTCTTCCCATCCAATTTTTCCTACAATAACCCATGGTAGTTTGGAACTTCCGGCTAATTTTCTGTAATCCTTATATGCATTTAATAAAAAACTATAATTCTTTCTAGGTTCAATCGTGGAAACACTCAAGAGGAAGGATTCTGGAAGATTTAGTGAGGTATCAATAGAAAAATCTTTGAGTAGATTAAGAATTCCAGAAGTGGAAACCCCAGGAAAAGCAACTCCTGTTTTGTCATAAGGGTAATCAAATTTATTTAAAAGATCCATTCGTGTGGAATTCGATATGGAAAGAATAAAATCGGCATGTTTTACAGAGTAACTTTGAAATAATCTTTGCTGTAAGGCAGCAATCTTTCTCATTGTTTCTGGGTAGAGATACAAAACTAAATCACAAAAAGTCAGTACGATTGGCAGATTTGCTGGGAGTCCCAAAGGTATCACTTGTTGTGATCCCCAAAATAAATCAGGAGTTTCATTGCGTATCTCGAGAGGTAAATATAATAAAAAATATGCTCCACCTTTTTTGGCTAAAAGACCTTTTCCAATTCTAGGTGTTATGTTTGGTAACTCCAATATTTTATAATGATTTTTGTGAATTGGTAGATGGGAATGCAGAATAAATTGGTATTTGTCTTTATCGGGAAAGTGAAAAATAGTTTCAGCAATTAAGCGTCCCACTCCTGAAACTGAAGTTGATAGAGGACGCGCATCTAAAGATATTTTTATTTTGGACAAACTACTATATCAAAAAAATAGATTCAGTGCTGTACTACATACCTACCATGCTCAATCTATCCATAGGATCTACAATGTAAGTGATCTGGATTCCATAATAATCATCTATTACAATGATTTTACCACGCCCTATCAATTTGCCATTGGCTAAAAGATCTAGATCTTCTCCAACATTTTTATCTAGTTCTACTACAGCTCCTTCTGAGAGCTGTAACACATCTCTGATTAACATATTTGTTCTACCAAGCTCTACTGTGAGAGACATGGTTACATCCATGAGTAAATTTAAGTTTGAGGAATTGGTTCCCGAGGTTGATCTTGGACTTCCACTTTTAGGGGAGGAGGGTGGGGGAGTAAATCCTTGTCCAAGGGCGGAAGAGATTGCATCTAGACCATCTGCTCCAATATCTAGACCACCACCTAAATCAAAAGCACCTCCTGAATCGGAAGAGCCACTATCATCGCCCCCTCCTAAGAGTGCATTTAATTCATCTTGTGATAACGAACCATCTACCATGGGTAACCTCTTTTCATTGGTTTATTCTACTTTAAAAATCTATTCGACAGATTTTTCTATTTCCACAATCCATTATTAAAGTTACTAAAAAAATAAATTGGATATAATCTTTTACAAATTCTCAGAAAGTGCTTTGGTGATTTTCTAAGAAATAGCAACAAGTCTATTATACTTTGGAGTACATTTGGAACAAGAAAAAAAAACATTAGATATTCTCCAAGTCAAAGAAATTCTATTGAAACAAATTGGAACCATTGCGCAAGAGGAACGCTCCAATGCCACAATTCCTGAGATTGTTTTATCCCAAGAAGAGATACAGATTACCTTTGCAAGTGGGAAAATCCATGGGGAAATTCTTCTCCAATGTGTAGAAATACTTAGCAGTTCCTTGGAAAATTGGAGAATTTCTTCCATTGAAACAGGATATATGGCACTGCAGGCCCCTTCTACTAGCGGGTATGATACTAAATATGGATTGGATAGTTTACGGATTAGATTTACTCTTTATCCATCTAAATGCAATATCTTTGTTTCCAAACGCGGGGAAATGAGCACACCTGAACTATTATCAATATTTGGTTTGTATAGATTTCTTTCTTCTCTTGGAAAGTCAGAAACCAAAAATCCCACAGATATCCTCATAAAATTAGGGGCAACTGTCTATGATCCCATAGAAGAAGAATTGAAGGGAGAAAAGATGGGATTTGAAAGAATTGCAGGGTATGGGGGAGTAAAAAGAGAGATCCAGGAAACTATTATTTATCCTTTAAAACACCCGGAAGTTTTTGACAATGTAAGTCTTCTTACTAAAAAATTCGTATCTAAGAATAAACCCAGGGCAATTCTATTTGAAGGAAGTCCGGGTGTAGGCAAGACCAGTATGGCTAAAGTAGTCTCAGCAGAATGCAGGATACCTTTGGTTTATGTACCGATAGAATCTATTTTAAGCAAATACTATGGTGAAAGCTCACAGAATTTAGCTATGGTTTTTGATGCAGCCTCTCTATTTCCAAATTGTCTTTTATTCTTAGATGAAATAGACTCACTTGCAGGCAAGAGAGACGATGGAATGTTCGATGCGAATAGAAAACTATTGAGTGTCCTCTTGAGAAAGCTAGATGGATTTGAGGCAAAAACAGGCACCATTACAATTGGAGCTACAAATCGAAAAGGAGACCTTGACTCAGCCCTTTTGTCAAGATTCGATAAAGCAATCTATTTTCCTTTGCCTAACCAAGAGGAAATAGTAGAAATCCTTTACGCATATGCCCTCCAAATTGAATTGGATGATCGGAGAACCCTCGCTCATGAATTGGTGGGAATGTCTGGCAGAAATATTCGAGATTTTTGTGACTCAGTGGAACGAAGATGGTCTACTGAGTTGGTTATTTTTAACCAACCAATCCAGGCGCCTCCATTTTCTTTTTATATGGAGTGCATAAAAATTAGGGGTCTTAAAATTATTGACAGTTAAGGAAAGAAAAATAATTTGGTAGTATCGTAAGGAATATTAGATTAAAGTTTTCACCAATATAAATACGATAAAAAAAGAAATAATATTTACAAATGAATGGGAAATATTATTTCTATACTCTTTTAAAGATTTGAGGTAAAAAGATATTATGAGATTACTAATAGGCACAATAGCCATTATTATCAACTTGGGTCTCTTCGCACAGGCTGAAGTAAAAAATGCTAGTTCCATTGAAGCAGGTCAAATTTCTAAACCTGTACTGGACACAGAAGCAGGATATGACAAAATCATTTCTGACATGAACAAAGACCTGGAACGAAATACAGTTTACATGAGACAAAAAACTTTAGTCCTTCCAGCCAAAATGATTTTAACCAAAGGAAAAGGGGAAGGTGATACTTGTAAAACCGCTGCTAACCAAGAAGCACCTGAAAATGATTGCCTCAAATTAGAAGTTTTTGATTTCCAAGACTCAGAAAACGGTAAAACAGATTATGGTTATGGTTCTAGAACTAAATATATGATCCTTTTCTTTGAAGGACCTTCTACAGGAACTGGTGACCCCTTTAAAGAACCACCTAGGAAAGTAAAAAAATTAGTATTTTATGTTAAAACTATTGATTTTGTAAAAAATCAAACTGATCTAGCTAACCTTGTAGATAATGAGCCATATTCTACTAATGCAGGTGCTACGAATGACTTTGGTGGAGCTCATGATGACAAAATCTTAATTTATTATACAATGGGTTCTCCTGATTTAAATTTCGAGGCTGTTTATGCAGCAACTGAAACTTATGCTAACAGAGGAGAAGGAAACTACAATTTAAAGAATGTTGAGAATACAAAAACTCACTCCATTCGAAATGAATTCAAAAAAGCCTTCCTTACAAAAAATCTCTTATACTTCAGAGAAACTCTTGATAATATAGCTGATTATAACCAAAAAGCAGCTCTTGAAAAATACAAGAGAAATAAAGAATTTATTAGAACATCTTTAAAATACTAGTTATATCATGAGCGATGAAGTACATTCGCTCGTGTGAAAATTGTTACAGAGAAATAAGGTTTCCTATAGACAAGGGAACCTTATTTATTACTTGTCCTTACTGCCAACATACCTTTAAAATCAATCCTGATGATCCTCAGACTTATAAATTAGGTCGATTTGACATCAATAGGTCATCTTCCAATCAAGAGACCAAGTACCCAGAAGAATTCTTTTTTAACCAACAGCACAAAGCTGATGTTTCTTCCAAGACAGACAAAAAAAGATATATCAAAACAACAATAGTTTTAACTTTGTTCTTTCTTCTCTTTTCTCATATTTACAAAATTGCAAACACCCAAGATTTCAAAGAAATACCACACAATCCAAAAATACCAACTGAAAACAAACCCCCAACACCCCCAAATTTTGAAATCTAATCGATGAATCTTCTTCTGTTAGACTCCGACCAATGCGAGTCGGGTACTATCTATAAAGTAAGTGGTAGAAGAATGTTTCATTTACTTACCATAAAAAAGGTGAGAGTAAGTGATAAGCTCTTTGCTGGTAGAGTTGGAATAGATTTAGGTATTTTTCATATCCTAGAAATCAATTCAGAATATATTAGGGGAGAGTACTCGATAGAATCCACTCCCTTGATTTCTCTAAAATTAGAGATTTTTCTTTCCTACCAGAGACCGCAAACTATGAAAAAAATTCTTTTTTTAGCGGGAGCTATAGGGATTTCAAAAATTTATATGTTTCCTTTGGTAAAAACTGAAAAATCATATATCCAATCTAGTTTGTGGAAAGAGGAAAAATGGTTAGAAGAGTTGTATTTAGGTATGGAACAAGGTAAAAATATTTTTCTTCCTAAGGTTTTTCATTTTGAAAAGTTAAATTCAGTTACTCCACATTTTATAGAGGATAACTTGTATTGCTTGGATCCCCAAGGTGTTTGGATAAATGATGGTATGCAATTTCCCATTTCTAACCAAATCCTTCAATTTATACTTGGGCCAGAAGGTGGTATGACAGATAAAGATATGGAATTTTTTAAAAAAAATGGAGCAAAGCCAATTAAGCTAAGTAAAAATATTTTACGAACAGAGCATGCCTTAACCTATATGCTCGCACAAATAGAAATTCTTCAGGAGATAAAAAAATGAGTTTTAAAATGCAAATAGAAGAGAATCAACAAGTAGGTTCTAATAGTTTATCATTATATTTGTGAAAGGCTAGAAGAGCTCTATAAAGGATAAGGTTGGTAGACTTGAGATAAGAAATATTTCTTTTCAAGTGTAGAATAATAAGTCTCAATCAAAATCTTTTTTTCTGAATGACTTTTCTTATTATAGGCAGAAAATAATTTTTCTGCTTCTTCTGTTTTTCCAATCATTATCATAGATTTTAAATAATTAATATTATCTTCTTCAGTATCCATACCACTCTCAAAAACCATTTTATAAAATTGGATCGCTTTTAAATATTCTCCTTCCTCCATAAATACCTGAGCTAAAATCTTTTTTTCTTCTAAGGTTAATTTATTTTTTTTTGCTAAAATTTGTATAACTTCAGAATAGCTTTTTGCCTCTTCAGTTAATAATTTTAAATATAACATTTGGATTTCATTTCTATCTATATTTTTATCATATAAATCTTTAATAATTGCATAGCTTTCTGTTTTTTTATTTATTTTATAAAGAGAGCTTGCCAATAGAAATTTAGCTTTGTGATAATTTTCTTTTAAGCGAACCGTTGATTCAGCCTCACTTTTTGCTCTGTCAAATTTTCCTAATGCAAAATAGGCTATTGCTAGATTAAATCTATAAAAAGGATTATAATTTGCTTCATTGCAGGCTCTTTCAAGGTAGATAATAGCTTGTTCTATTTTATTTTGTCGGAGGTAAACCATACCATACAAAAATAAAGATTGGTCATGTCCCGGGTTATTTCGTATGGCTGTTTCTAATTCTTTGCCTGCTTTTGTATAATTAGAAAGAACGTATTGAATTGCACCTGATAAGTAGTATGATTCAGGACTTGTTTCAGAAAGATTTTTGATTTTCTGGGCCATTTGTTGTGCTTCATTAGTTTTTCCTGATTTTAAAAAGGCTTGTCCTTCTTGTGTGTACTTACTTATTTCTAATTTAATCTTGTGGCTTTCTTGGTTTTGTTTTACGTCTTGTAGTTGGGGTACCTCTTCTGCAAAAAATGAAAAATAAGAAAAAGCTAATAAAATTATAAAAACTAAAAATAAAGATTGAGGGATTGAATTTTTCATAATTTTTCTCACTATCTATGATTTAAGTATGGTTTGAATCAAGTGAATTAGATTCTGATAACCATTTTTTTTAAGTTCAATTTGATTTGAAATTGGATTTAATTGAGGTATTTCAAGTGAATCTATGTAACCTATATTTTTAGAAGGATAGAACAAACTGAAATGCTTAGATAACGTATTGTGATAATCTGATATGGAGTAGAGGAATATATTTTTTCTAAGAACTGCAGCTTCTAAAACTCCTTGACCAAAATAAGACACAAAGATAGATGCTCTTGCAAGTTCAGAATAAAATGATAATCTTGAGAGTCTTGGGTAGTATTTAATATTACTAATTGGCTTAGTTCCTCCTATTCTAATTATTTCATAGTTACTATAGGATTTTAAGAAAAATGTATCTAATGTTTCAGATTCCTTCGATCCAAGATTTCCTGCATAAATCAGTATTGAATTAGAACTAATATGGGTCTTATCAAAAAAAAGAAGACTACTAGGAATTAGTACATTTTCTTTTATTTTATCAAAATCTAACTTGGGATTAGGAATTGAATAAAAGGTTGGAAAATTTTTACTATCCTCTCCAAAATTATCTAATAGTAAAATTTTTTTTCTTTTAAGATATTTATGTATTACACAATCCCTATTATCTATTATATAAAGATCTGAATTATCATCATGGGAAAAGTTTTTTGTAATTTCTACATCAAAATCATATGATTGTAATAGTACAGATAAAATTTTACAACGCTCAAAATGACCACTCCCTTCTCTATCTGGATCTGCATAAATAATTGTAATCTTGGGAGTATTAGTACTATGAGTGATACTAGGTAATTTGAAACTAACCTGTTGTATAGAACTATTTTTAATAAAGATTTCTGGTTTATTTTTGTATAATTCTATGATATCCTTAGCACCAAAATACGGAATTGATTTTAATTCAGAATGAATATCCTGACATACGTTAAAATCTTCAATTTCATCAATTGTTACCCTAATCTTTGTTGCTAGTTCTATCTGTGAACTTTCTATGAATGGTTTAAATTTTTTTATTTTGAAATTTTCAGGATACTCTTTTATGTGAAGGGATACATGTTCATTATGATGGTCTTGAAATCCGTTGGGAGGTGAAAATTGCAAGGAAGAAATTGTAAATGCTTCAGCTCCCATTCCTATCGGAAGTCCATAAAAAGATATTAGATCTAAATTAGTAGAGAATAAGCATTCAGTTAGCATTTCTACATGAAGAATATCTAAAAAAGGATTATCCCCTGTTATACGTATAATTTTATCAGCTTTGTAATGTAGGGCAGCAGAAATATATCTCTCTCTTACATTTTGTTCACTTCCCTCAAAATATTGATAACTATTTTTTTTACAAAATTCAATCAATGGAGTATCAGAATTTGGAATTAGTAGAACTATTCTATCTTTAGGTAAAACTTGTGATATTCTATTGAAAATATGATCTAAAATTGTAAGATTAGGATTTTCGGAAAATATCTGAAGTACTTTTTGTGGTAGTCTTGAGGATGTGCTTCTTGCTTGGATGAATGCAAATATTTCAGGCATTAAATGTATACCATTCATCACATTTTAAACAGGGTAAATCTATTTCTCCATGTTCATCATTAAATGAGTGACTAAATCTTTTTGAATTTTGTTTCCATATCTCTTGAAGTGATTGATTTTTTATATTGCCTATTACTATATCCTCTACCTGTTTACATGCAGATACATCTCCGTTTGATTGGATATATAGGTCGCGAGCTAGATGCCAACAGAATTCTCTTTTGATTGGTGTTAGATCACTTACCCTTTTTTCAGGCATACGTGATGCAAATGAATTATATTTTTGCAAAAGTACTTGGATATCTAATTTTTCAAAATAATTAAAATAATCCTCTATTTCAGATTCTATTTCTTTTATTTTTATCATTTGAACATAAAGTGATTTAAAATTTAGTATGGATTTTAATTCATTTACTTTATTTAATATATCATTGAGGCCATTTGCATTGCTTCCATATAAATTTTTAT
>Ga0209550_10000391_pt1 | contig 40216 bp, 33 predicted proteins | sample LauGreSuBDMM15SN_2_FD_187567 | JGI IMG/M metagenome (GOLD analysis project Ga0209550, IMG submission 187567) | Freshwater lake microbial communities from Lake Michigan, USA - Su13.BD.MM15.SN (SPAdes) (version 5) | ecosystem: Environmental > Aquatic > Freshwater > Lake | place: Lake Michigan...
GTATACACTTCCAAATTGTTTCAAGGCAAATTGTACATTGGAACCAACCAAGGATTGTTTTGCAAAAACTACAACTCCAACGAACAATTTCAGTTTATACCCGGCACGAAAGGGCAGGTGTGGTCCTTGTTTAGTTATGAAGGCACACTGTTTTGTGGACACGATTCGGGTACTTTTGTTGTAGTAGCCAATTCGGCCAAACTCATTTTTTCTCAGTCTGGAACCTGGAAGTTTGAACCTTTACAGGGCATAAATTCGCTTTTGTTGCAAGGAAATTATTACGGGATTTCGGTTTTACAAAAAGTAAATAACCAATGGGTGTTTCGCAATAAAGTTGCAGGGTTTGATTACTCCGCCAAATATTTTGAATTGACGCCCAAGCTCGAGCTATACATTAGTCATGAATACAAAGGTGTGTTTCGAATGCAACTGGAAAAAACACTGCACAAAGCCTCTGCATTTTATACCTACAAAACACCGAGTAAGGGTAAAAACGCCTGTTTAACCCAATTTAATAATACGATTTATTATGCCTACAAAGATGGGATTCTAAAGCTCAATCAGCAAACCAAGCAATTTGAAAAAGACAATCAATTGAGTGCAATTTTTGAAAAAGATGAATTTACATCAGGCAATATGATTATTGATCAATCCAATAAAATATGGTTGTTTTCTAAGAACTACATTCATTATTTCACGCTCAACAAATTGAGTTACAATCTTAAACAGAACGCTATTCCTATTCCGTCATCACTCACCAATTCGATGTCTGGCTATGAGAATATTTCACAGCTATACAATTCAGTCTATTTGATTGGCACCACCGACGGCTACTACACCATCAATATTAACGATCTGAGTTTCAAGAATTACAGTGTTTCTCTTGCCAATGTGGCCATCAACCAACTCAATGAGAATAGCATCAATTGTTCCATTTCGGAAGAAGGTGATTTTAGCGCCAAAGAAAATAATATCACCTTCAGCTATACCGTTCCCGAATACAACAAGTACATCAATGCCGAATACCAATATGCACTCGAGGGAATTCAAGACGAGTGGAGTGAGTGGAGTGCCAAACCAACGGTTAATTTTAAAAACTTAGCAGCAGGTGATTATGTGTTTCGAGTGCGGGCTAAAATTGCCAACTCGTCTCCAGACAACATTGCCGAATATAAGTTTTCGATTGCAAAACCCTGGTATGCCACTAATATTGCTGTGATTTTGTATTTGTTAATTGCCTTTGTAATTGCCCATTTCATCAACCGAGCCTACCAAAAATTCTATCAAAAGCAACGGGAAAAACTCATTGAAGAAAATAATTTGTTGCTGGAAATTAAAGAACTAGAAAACGAGCAACAGCTCATGAAATTGCGCAACGAACAGCTTTCGCAAGACGTAGATAACAAGAGTCGTGAATTAGCAGTTTCAACCATGAGCCTCATCAAGAAAAACGAATTGCTTGCCGTGATTAAAGAGGATTTGAAAAAAACCTCAGATGATGGCAACCGCAGTATAAAATCGGTAATTTCGACCATAACCAAAAACATCTCGGAAGAAGATACCTGGAATGTGTTTAAAGAGGCATTTGACACCGCCGACAAGGACTTTTTGAAGAAAGTAAAACAAGCCCATGCTTCCCTTACCCCAAATGATTTACGTTTGTGTGCCTATTTGCGTTTGAATTTGTCTTCCAAAGAAATTGCCCCATTATTGAATATATCTGTTCGAAGTATTGAGATAAAACGATATCGTTTGCGCAAAAAAATGGAGTTGCCGCACGAGCAAGGATTGGTTGAATACATTTTGTCTATTTAATATCCATTGTTAAACTATACACTACCACAACAAAATACCGAATAAAAATGAAATTTACCTGATGTAAAGAAGCAGTAGAATAAGCAGTATCCTAGTAATAACAAATGATTAAGGTTGTTTTAGTCGTGTTGTAGTGGGATTAAAAATAAATTAACACGTGTATGTTTTTTGTTGTGGTTAAATAAGAAGATTCCAATACAAACTACACTACTTTTAAAACTCACAAATTAACAAAAACATGAAGTCAAAAATTGTATTGTATTTCGTTTTGCTTATCTCAGCTTTGGGTTACTCCCAAAACTATGATGTGGGTGGAACAATTAAGGATGCTGAATCGGGTGCTGTAATACCGGGTGTAAATGTAGTTTCCTCTGGAGGCAAATCGGCCAGTACTGACCTGAATGGAACCTTTGTTTTAAATGGAGTTCCTGCAGGATCAACCCTTGTTTTTTCCTATTTAGGCTACAAGGATAGCAGTATCAAAATCAACAAATCAAATACCAATTTGGTTATTGCACTCAAATCAGACGTGCAATCGCTAGAACAAGTTGTTGTGATTGGGTATGGTTCACAGAAAAAGAAAGACATTACCGGAGCTGTAGGTCTAGTAGACGCCAAAACTATTGATAAATTAAAGCCAATTAAAATAGAGCAAGCCTTAACTGGAACATTGGCTGGGGTTACCGTTACTTCTCAATCGGGTGCACCGGGAGCTGGTTTGGATATTCGTATTCGTGGAGTGCAGAGTAACTTGGACAATTCACCATTATATATAGTAGACGGAAATATTTCTGATCCAAGTATTTTAAATCCGAGCGATATTGAGTCGATTACCGTTTTGAAAGATGCCCAAGCAGCTATCTACGGTGTACGTGGAGCCAATGGGGTAGTGATTATTAAAACCAAAATGGGTAAACGCAATTCCAAAACCGCCTTCAGTTATAATTCTTACACTGGTTCGCAGAGCACAACCAAACAATTGTCTTTGCTCAATGCAACGGAATATGCTTTATTGCTCAACGAAAGCTATGCTAATGGAGGAAAACCATTGCCTTACCCTAATGTTTCTGGATTAGGAACTGGAACCGATTGGCAAAATGAGGTGTTTAATTCTGCTGCGCCGATGCAAAGCCATGATATCAGTGTCTCTGGTGGCTCAGAAAAAATAAATTTCGCGTTGAGCGGATCTGATTTAACACAAAGTGGTATAGTAGGATCAGACAAATCGGGTTTTAAACGCAACACCGTCATGATGTCGTTAAACGCCGATTTAAATGACAAATTAAAATTGCAATCCAGTGTAAATTATGTCTTTATCAACCGCAAATCCTTGAACGAAAATGGCTTGGGTTCGGTATTGTTTAATGCGGTGAATACCCCAGCAACTTTAACAACAAGAGATACAAATGGCAACTTCACTTTAGTGCCAAGTACGCCTGGTTTTGGTATTGAGGTAATTAATCCGTTGGCACAAATTGACAATACTTTCAATGATTACAACGGTAAACGAATCAGCGGAGTAGTCACTTTAGATTATGCTTTTGCTAAAGATTTCAACCTCACCACCCGTGTGGGAGCCAACACGTTTAATGCCGAGGGTAAAACATTCAATAAAAGCGTCAGCTACGGCGGAAAAGTATTTGATGTAACCCGCAGTTCGGTAAATCAAAACGCCATCAACGACAACAGTTATGTAATGGATTTATACCTCACCTACAAAAAAACACTGTTGGATAACCACAACTTTACTGGGGTCTTTGGAACTTCTAACTCCAAAGTATGGGGCAACGGTTTGTTTGCCACGGGTTATGATATCCCGAACAATTCCTGGGATTTTGCCGACATCAGTTTGGCAACCGGTGCAACTACTACGCGCGATGTCGGGTCGTACACCTATGATGATCGGTTGAACTCTTACTTTCTGCGCATGCAATACGATTACAACGGAAAATATTTGTTTTCGGGTATGATGCGCCGTGATTCGTCAACCAAATTTGGACCTGAAAATGCGGTAGCCTATTTTCCTTCAGCAACTGCAGGTTGGATAGCGTCAAAAGAAGGATTTATGGATGATTTTAAAGCCATTAATTTCATGAAAGTACGTGCTAGTTATGGTGTATTAGGAAACGATAAAATTCCATCCAATGGCTACGTCGGCTATTTGAACGGCGAAGGAGTCTATGTGTTTGACAATACCATAACTACAGGTGTTGCTATTGGCGCCTTAGCCAATCCAGCATTAAAGTGGGAAAATGCTAGAAAATTTGATGCTGGTGTTGATTTGAAATTTTTTAGCAATAAATTGGATTTTACCTACGATTACTTTGTAGAAACCCGTGAAGATTTATTGATTGCCGGTTTGCCAGTATCTGGTATTACTGGTGTAGGTGGTCCTGGTGGCTATCCTCCTACGGTAAATGCAGGTTCTACGCGCAATATAGGGCATGAAATGTCGTTGGGTTGGAACCAAAAAATTGGAAATGATTTTTCTTTCAATGTAAATTACAACATTACCACAATTGCCAACATGGTAACCAAAGTAAATAATGGCACAGGAGTGTTACAAAGCGGATCATTTGGCGTAGGCCAGCAGCCTATTGCGCGCATGGAAAAAGGCTATTCAATCGGTTATTTCTACGGATTACAAACCGATGGCATTTTCCAAAACCAAGCCGAAGTTGATGCACACCCTACCCAACTTGCATTGGGTGCAGTAGCTCAGCCTGGAGACATTCGATTTAAAGACGTAAACGGCGATGGCGTGATCAACTTGAATGACCGCACCAAAGTAGGAAGTCCTTTGGCTGATTACACCATGGGGTTCAACTTGACAATGAATTATAAAAATTTTGATTTTGCTGCCTATTCCTATGCTTCTATCGGGAATGAAATGGTGCGCAACTACGAACGTTCGGTTTCTGACTTGAATAAAATGAATTATGTATTGGGCAGATGGACGGGTGAAGGCACCAGCAATTCTGTGCCGCGTGTAACCACCGAAGCCACCACCAACAATTTGTTTTCTGATTATTTTGTAGAAGATGCTTCGTTCTTGAGAATCCAAAATATTCAATTGGGATATACTTTTGCCAACAGCGTATCGCAAAAAGTAGGCATCAGCAAATTGCGTTTGTATTCGAGTGTAAACAATCCGTTTACATTTACCAAATACCGTGGATTTGACCCAACAGGATCAAATGGAGCAGCTATTGGTGGCGGAATCGATTACGGATTTTACCCCTCTCCCAAAATTTTTATTCTGGGACTTAATCTTAACTTTTAATCTACAAGACGATGAAAAAATACAGTATTTATACCCTTATTTTATTTGCAGTTAGTTCTGCTGTAGTGGTTTCCTGTTCGGACGAATTTGTGGACAGAAAAGCACCTTATTCTATTGATTCCGAAAATTATTTCAACTCAGAATCCGATTACAACCAAGCCTTGATTGGTGCCTATGATATGTTGCATTCTACCTATTTGAATGTGATGATGGGAGAAATTGCTTCAGACAACACCGCTTCAGGAGGTGAAAGCGCCATTGATGTGATCGGCATGCAACAAATTGATGACATGATTCATACGCCAGCCAATCCACAATTGAAAAATTTGTGGGATTGGATGTTTGCTGGAGTGCAACGTTGCAACTACATCATGGAGTTTAAAGACAAAACTGATTTTACCAACAAATCACAAGTGATTGGTGAAACGCGATACTTGCGTGCCTACTACCATTTTGAATTGGTAAAATGGTTTGGTGGAATTCCTTTAAACGGGGACAAGCGTTTTTCTGTAGATGATGTAACACGAGTTCCTCGTTCATCTGTACAAGATGTTTATGCCAGTATAGAAGCCGATTTGCAGTATGCAGTGGCCAATCTAAAAACAAAAGGTGAAAATCCATCCAAAGGAAGAGCGACCAAAGGAGCCGCTCAAGCCTTGTTGGGCAAAGTATATTTATACCAAGAAAAATATGTGGATGCCTCAAATGTATTAGAAGATTTGATCAACTCTGGTGATTACGCGTTGGTTGCTGATTATAATTCTATTTTTGAAAACAACGGTGAAAACAACATCGAATCGGTATTTGAAGTGCAATACACCGATCAAGAAGGAGCTAGTTTTGATTGCTTGCAATGCAGCGAAGGAAATGTCGCTGTTGGTTTTAGTGGAATTCGTAACTATTCAGGCCCCTTATTTGAATCTGGATATAGTTTTAATGTGCCTCGTCAAGAAGTCGTTGATGCTTTTGAATTAGGCGATCGAAGAAAAGATGTAGCTATATTGGATATTGTAGCCTGGGCTGCTGCCAACAATGCTTCCTATGGTGTAGGATATAAACACACGGGGTTTTATAACCGCAAATACATTCCTCGATTGGGTGATGCAAATATTGGTGACCAAAATTTGACCAATCCAAATAATTACCGTGCAATTCGTTATGCTGATGTATTATTACTGGCTGCAGAAGCCTTTAATCGCGGTGGAATTGACGATACCAAAGCCAGAAATTACTTAAACGAAGTGCGTCGCAGAGCCTTCGGAGATAACAACCACGATGCGCCAATTGTATCGGGGGCAAATCTCACCGAATTAATACTAGCCGAACGTCGTGTAGAGCTGGTAGGTGAGGGACATCGTTTCTTTGATTTGGTGCGCACCGGAAAAGCGGCAGCCGAAATAGAAGGATTTACTCCCGGTAAAAACGATATATTTCCTTTACCAATAGAAGAAATTCAATTTTCAAACGGCAATTGGCAACAAAATCCTGGTTACAATTAATTCATAGTTACTAGTTAAATTATATAAAACACAGAAAAATGAAAAAATTACTCCTCGCATTAGCAGTTCTTAGTCTACTTACTAATTGTTCAACAGAGGTAAATGAAGTAGATTTAACTGCCATTGGGGCACCCGAAAACATCTCGGCCCTGATGACCATAGCCCAAGACAATTCCGGTAAAGTAACCTTCACTCCAAGAGGTCAAGGGGTTACCCAATACGAAATCTATTTTGGTGATACAACTACCGAGCCTGCTATTGTAAATCCAGGACAATCGGTTACACACACCTACACCGAAGGTATTTTTCAAGTTCGTGTGGTAGGGACAACCTTAAACGGAAAGCGAACTGAAGCCACTCAAGAATTGACCGTTACCTTTGTAACTCCAACCAATTTACAATCTACCGTTACCCCAGTTGCAGGTGATAATATGAGCGTCTCAGTTGTTGCAACTGCCAATTTGGAAACCTTTTTTCAGGTATATTTTGGTGATGTAGCCAATGAAATTCCAGTAGCCTTTAACGAAGGCGAAACCATTACGCATACGTATGCTACACAAGGCACTTATACCGTGGTGGTTAGAGCATTGAGTGGCGGATCTGCTTTTGCAGAGCAAACCCACGATGTTGTAATTTCTAATCCGATTTTGTTGCCTATTGATTTTGAATCCACAAGTTTGGATTATGCCTTCATGAATTTTGGAAACGCCAACTCAACTGTAGTGGCCAATCCATTTGTAAATGCTGCAAACGGCAGTGCCAAAGTGGGCAAACTTACTAAAACTGCAGGTGCTGAAACATGGGCAGGTTCTTACTTAGAAGTAGGAACGCCGATTGATTTTTCGGTATTGAAAAAAATTAAAATGAAGGTGTATTCACCACAGGCAGGAATTGTGGTAAAAATGAAAGTAGAAAATGCTGCGGACGCCACTATTTTTAAAGAAGCCGATGTGACACTCACTACCGCCAATTCATGGCAAGAACTCACCTTTGATTTCACGGGTATCAACACGGCCAATACCTATCAAAAAATTGTCTTATTTTTCAACTTCGGAAACCCAGGAGTAGGGTTGAGTTATTACTTTGATGACATCCAACAATCTTCGGGCGCTGAGGCATTAGGCTTGCCACTTACGTTTCAATCTCCCACTTTAAATTATACCTTTGTTGATTTTGGATCGGCAGCCACAACGGTGGTAAATAATCCACAAAGCAACGGCATCAACACTTCGACCAAAGTGGGTAAATTTGAAAAAGTAAACGGCGCACAAGTTTGGGCTGGATCGAGTATCTTAATGGATGGCACTATAAATTTTGCCGTTCAAAAGAAAATAAAAATGAAAGTTTGGTCGCCAGCGGTGGGTAAAACCGTGAAATTAAAATTGGAGATTTTAAATGCAGGAAATCCTGACCCTACCAATATAGAACGAGATGCTACTACTACAGTAGCCAATGCTTGGGAAGAATTAACCTTTGATTTTAATGGTATTAATAATGCCAATAATTACCGAAGAGTGGTGGTGTTTTTTGATTTTGGATCAACATCCGCAAGCACTTATTACTTTGACGATATTATTCAAGCCAATTAATCCCTAACAATGCTTAACGAATTAAAATTGAACATCATGTACAAAAAAATCTTATTCAAAATTCTAGTTGCTTTTTCACTTTTTACTTTGGTAAATTGCCAGGAAAGTGAGTTGGGCTTTGGCAATATTGACCAACCTTCAAATTTACAGGTACAAGTTGCCGTTCAAGGACAAGACGCAGACCATCCAAATGGCGATGGTTCTGGTTTGGTTACGCTAACGGCTACAGCTAATAATGCCATTTCTTACAAATATATGTTTAGTGATGGAACAGAGAAAAACCAACCAAATGGCATTTATCTTAAACGATTCACTACACCAGGTTTACATACCTATTTAGTAACTGTTTTGGCTTCAGGTCGTGGTGGAGTGACTACAAATACTACGGTTGAAGTTACTGTATTATTTAATTTCACCGACGACGAGGCAGTCGATTTCCTTACCGGTGGAACCTCAAAAATTTGGTATTGGTCAGCTTCAGAACGCGGACATTTGGGAGTTGGATTAAACAGTGACGACAATGCTACTAATTTTTATCCTAATTATTACGAATCAGATCCGTGGAATCAATTTACCAATTGTTTGTATGACGACGAATTAATCTTTTCTAAAGAAGGCAATACCCTTAAGTATGAACTTAAAAATTATGGTACTTCATTAATCAATCGTGAGTTTCTAAGTATTGTAGGACAAGCCAATAGTCACCAGTATGTAGATGCGTGTAATTTGTATTCAGGACCTGAAGTTACGGGTGTGAAAAATGTCACACTCACTCCATCAGAATCATTGGCCAATCCAAGCGAGAAAAGAGGAACTATGATGACGTTCTCTGAGGGTGGATTTATGGGTTTTTATGTAGGGCAAAGTTCCTATGAAATCATGTCGATATCACCATCACGTATGGTGGTTCGTACAGTTCAAGAAGCGTTTACTCCATCGGGCGCACCGCTCTCTAGCGCTTGGTACCATACATTCACAACCATTAAACCGGTTGAAGATCAAGTAACCGATTACACCAACCAAGTTTGGGCCGACGAATTTAATACCGACGGTGCACCTGACGCTACCAAATGGTCCTACGACAATGGCGCTGGAGGTTGGGGAAATAATGAAGCGCAGTATTACACGAATAATGCAGCCAATTCTATCGTATCAAATGGTACCTTGAAAATTACCGCCAAAGCGCAAAGTGTTGGAAGTTCAAATTACACCTCAGCCCGTTTAAAATCAGAAAATAAATTTGAGTTCACCTACGGTAAAGTTGAGTGCAGAGCAAAACTACCTGTAGGTGCCGGAACCTGGCCTGCAATTTGGTTGTTGGGACAAAACTATGCGACCAATATTTGGCCAGCCTGTGGAGAGATAGATATTATGGAGCACCGTGGCTATGATCCAAATCGAATTCATGGATCCTTACATTTTCCGGGTAATTTTGGTGGAAATGCTAATACCAATACAACTTTAGTTTCAAATGTAGCAAGTCAATTCCATACCTATAAAGTATTGTGGACTCCAGCGTCAATTAAATTTTATGTTGATAATGCTTTGTTTCACTCTTTTGCCAATAGTGGCTCGGTGCCGTTTAACAGCGATTTCTTTTTGATTCTGAATGTAGCGATGGGAGGAACCTTTGGCGGAAATATTGACCCAAATTTTAGTGAAGCGTCTATGGAAGTTGATTACATTAGAGTCTATCAATAGCCAATAATTAACAAAGTAGTTTTACTTATTGTTGTTGTAACAAAAACCAAATGATTAAAAAAATTGTAAGTATAGGATTGTTTGCCGTGCTTGTGTTGTGGGGGTGTAGTGCGCCTAAATCAGTAGCCGTAAATAACCTAAAAGTCAAGTCCGGTCTAGACACTCAAGTTGATTCGTTATTACGACTCATGACTTTAGAGGAGAAAATTGGTCAATTAAATCAATACAATGGTTTTTGGGATCTTACTGGGCCTTCTCCTCGTGATGGACAAGCTGCTTTAAAATACGAGCATCTGAAAAAAGGTTGGGTAGGATCAATGCTCAACATCAAAGGGGCCGAAAATGTCCGAAAAATACAGCAATTGGCAGTGGAAGGTTCACGTTTACATATTCCACTTTTGTTTGGCTTTGATATTATACACGGCTACAAAACCATAAGCCCAATTCCTCTGGCCGAAGCGGCTAGTTGGGATTTGGCGGCCATTCAAAAATCAGCAGCAATTGCGGCTGAAGAATCGGCAGCTGTTGGGATCAATTGGACCTTTGCGCCTATGGTTGATGTAGCGCGTGATCCCCGCTGGGGAAGAGTAATGGAAGGCGCTGGCGAAGACCCCTATTTGGGAAGTCGAATTGCAGAAGCACGCGTTCAAGGATTTCAAGGAGCTAATTTTAATACAAATAAAACTATTTTGGCCTGTGCCAAACATTTTGCAGGCTATGGATTTGCAGAAGCTGGCAGAGATTACAATACCGTCGATGTTTCTGAAACCGTATTGCAAAATGTAATTTTCCCTCCATTTAAAGCTGCGGTTGATGCAGGAGCACGCACCTTTATGAACTCGTTTAATGAGTTAAACGGAATTCCAGCCACAGCAAGTAAATACTTACAACGTGAGGTGTTAAAAGGCGATTGGAATTTCAAAGGATTTGTGGTCTCCGATTGGGGCTCTGTGCGTGAAATGATTACACACGGCTATGTGGCCAACGAAAAAGAAGCGGCCTTGGCTGCTATTCAAGGAGGCTCAGATATGGATATGGAATCCTATATCTATGTGGCCGAGTTGACACAACTCGTTCGCGAAGGCAAGGTTAACGAATCACTTATAGATGATGCAGCCTCGCGCATTCTTCGATTGAAGTTTGAAATGGGATTATTTGCAAATCCGTATAAATACTGTGACGAAGCCTATGAGAAAGCTACAGTTGGAAAACTTGAATTTCAAGAAGGCGTATTGGATGTGGCCAAAAAATCAATCGTGTTATTAAAAAACGAAAAAAATATTTTGCCTTTACCCAAAACAGGCAAGCGAATTGCAGTAATTGGTGCTTTAGCCAATGATAAAACCAGTCCATTAGGAAGCTGGCGAATTGCTGCAGATGAAAATACGGCTGTGTCAGTTTTAGAGGGATTAAAAGCCATTCCAGGCAACCAAATTGCTTATGCAAAAGGCGCAGAAGTGGCTTACGGAAAAATTGAATTTGGTTCAGAAACCAACATTAACGAAACCGACACCACTGGCTTTGATGAAGCTATTGCTTTAGCCAAACAATCCGATGTGGTAATTATGGTCTTGGGCGAACACGGTTTGCAATCAGGTGAAGGCCGTTCACGTTCAAAATTAGATTTACCGGGCGTGCAACAAGCCTTGTTGGAAGCAGTCTATCAAGTAAATCCCAATATTGTTTTAGTATTACAAAATGGTCGTCCCTTAGTAATTTCTTGGGCAGCCGAACATATTCCTGCTATTGTAGAAGCTTGGCATTTGGGAACACAAAGTGGGAATGCGATTACCCAAGTTTTATATGGAGATTATAACCCAAGTGGTAAACTACCCATTACGTTCCCGAGAAGTGAAGGGCAAATCCCCTTGTATTATGCACGTAAAAATACGGGAAGACCTTCTACAAACGATCCAAGCAGTGTATTTTGGTCCCATTATATGGACGAGAAAAACAGTCCGCAATTCCCCTTTGGATTTGGATTGAGTTATGCCAAATTTGAGTATTCGCCTGTGGTGTTAAGTTCAAATTCGGTGTCCAAAACGGGTGCAATAACAGCTACAGTAACCGTAAAAAACAGCAGTTCTAGAGTAGGAAAAGAAGTAGTGCAATTGTATATTCAAGATTTGGTAGGAAGTACCACGCGTCCAACCAAAGAACTAAAAGGATTTGAAATGATTGAGTTACAGCCCAACGAAAGCAAGCTGGTTACATTTACCCTAAACGAAAAAATGCTGCAATTTTTTACTGCAAACAGAAAATGGGAGACCGAAGCTGGCGAATTTAAGGTGTACATCGGAACCAATTCGGCAGAGACACAAGAAGCATCCTTTCAGTATCAAAACTAATGAGGAAAAATATATTTTTACTGCTCTTAATGTGTAGCGTAGGATTTCATACGTATGCACAAACCCAAAAACGTACATTACTATGGGAAGAAAATTTTTCGTCCCAACTGCTTAACGAAAACGATTGGAATTTTGAATTGGGCAATGGTTGCCCAAATTTGTGTGGCTGGGGCAACGAAGAACGCCAAGAATACACCAAAACCAATCACACAATCGTAGACGGTAAGCTCATCATTACCGCGCGTAAAAACGGAGATCGTTATACTTCTACACGCATTACTACCGCAGGTAAAAAAGAATTTCAATACGGACGAATAGAAGCCCGTGCCAAATTGCCTACGGGACAAGGAATATGGCCTGCTTTTTGGATGTTGGGATCAAATATCAAACAAGTGGGTTGGCCCAAATGCGGGGAAATTGATATTTTAGAATTCATCGGGAAAGCGCCTCATCAGGTTTTTACGTCGATACACACACAAGAAAGTCACGGGGAAACTATCAATACCATGAAAACCCTTTTTTCTACTATAGAAGAGGGATTTCACGTCTATGCCATCGAGTGGGATGTTAATCAAATTGCTTTTTCTGTAGACAACCAACAAGTATATGTCTACAAGCCAACCAGTCAAAATGAAAATAATTGGCCTTTTGCTCAACCATTTTATGTGATTGTTAATATGGCTATTGGAGGAAAATTTGGCGGTCCGGAAGTTGATGACGCTATTTTTCCTCAACAGTTTGCCATTGATTACATCAAAGTATACCAATAAATCGGCACAAAAAACCCTCTCCAGTTATTTCTTAATGATATATGTTTAATAAAATTGTTAAAATACTAACATATAATTCTACTAATATGTTAAAAAGATAAAATATATTTAATAATTACAAGATTGTTTGGATATTTATTTTGTAATGCATTATTTTTGATTCAATAATTCTAAACACCCATTTGCCTATACCCGAAAATTACTTTTACACCGATTTAATTCGTATTTAATTAATCTTAAAAGTAATTGTATGGCTAATGTTCCCACCCCTGATGCATTATTGGTTAAAAGTTATATAGCAGGCGACGAAAACGCCTTGTCTGTATTAATTAACCGTCACCAATCAAAATTGTATGGTTTTATCTACTCCAAAGTAGGAGATCGAGATTTAACCGACGATATTTTTCAAGACACTTTTATCAAGGTCATTAAAACCCTAAAATCTAATTCCTATAACGAAGAAGGGAAATTTCTACCTTGGGTAATGCGTATCGCACACAATTTAATTATTGATCATTTTCGCAGAAATAAGAAAATGCCAATGTTTCGTGAAACCGAAGAGTTCTCTATTTTCTCGATTATGTCTGATCAGTCGTTAACGATAGAAAATCAGTTGATTACCGAGCAAGTGGAACAAGATCTGAAACGAATCATCCAAGAATTGCCTGCCGACCAGCGCGAAGTAATGATGATGCGCATGTACCAAGATTTGAGCTTTAAAGAAATTGCCGAATTAACAGGCGTGAGTATCAATACGGCACTAGGTAGAATGCGTTATGCGTTGCTCAATATGCGTAAAGTAATTGATAAACATCAAATTATTTTAACAAATTGATACTATAAAGTAAAATTTGTCGTTGTAGTACTAAACAATTTTAAAATTAGTATATGGCGAAAATTTACTCTAAAAAAATGCGTGCAGCAATCCCTATGAAACCCAAAAAAGAAACAATTTCTTTTTTATTAAACTACTCCAAAGCACTTCGCTTTATCCAAGTTGGTAAACATAGCTTCGAATTGATTGCAAACTAACGTAATACATCCCGGTTTTATCGGGATGTTTTTTTATAATAGGTTTGCAAGACCGATTTTCTTCCAATGGTTTGGGTAATGATATCCTTGTTTAAATCCCAGCCTCGAGCTTGGCAATATTCACGGCCGTACCAGATTATTTGCAAGTGCAATTCGTTCCATAGGGCTTCTGGAAACAAGCGCTTGGCATCTTTCTCTGTTCGTACCACTGAGCTTCCGTTACTGAAATTCCAACGATACAAAAGTCGGTGAATATGCGTGTCTACCGGAAAAGTTGGAACGCCAAAAGCTTGGGCCATCACTACGCTAGCTGTTTTATGTCCCACAGCCGGAAGGGCTTCTAGGTCTTCAAAGTTGGCGGGAACTTTTCCGTCGTGTTTGTCGATTAAAATATGAGACAAGCCAAAAATTCCTTTCGATTTCATGGGGGATAATCCACAGGGGCGAATGATGTTTTGAATTTCTTCGACACTCAATTTGATCATGTCATAGGGATTATCAGCTTTGGCAAAAAGCAAAGGCGTAATCTGATTTACGCGCACATCGGTGCATTGCGCACTCAGCAAAACCGCAATCAATAAGGTGTATGGATCTTTGTGATCCAAGGGAATGGGAATAGTTGGGTAATGGGCTTTTAACGTATTTATAACAAATGTTATCCGTTCGGCTTTGGTCATTTTTGTATTTTTAACTCCGTAAAATTAAGCATTTACGCACAATTTAACCACATTATTTACTATGACAACATTAAAAAAAGGAGATCAGGCGCCACAGTTTTCGGCTTTAGATCAAGACGGAACCCGACACCAATTGGCCGATTATGCAGGAAAAAAATTAGTAGTATTTTTTTATCCTAAGGCCAATACACCAGGATGTACAGCTGAAGCTTGTGATTTGCGCGACAATTTTGCGCAATTTGAAAGCAATAATTATGCCTTGTTGGGCGTGAGTGCGGATAACGCCAAAGCACAAGCTAATTTTAGAAACAAATTTGAATTTCCTTTTCCCTTACTGGCCGACGAAGACAAAGCCGTTATTCAAGCCTTTGGGGTTTGGGGTCACAAAAAATTTATGGGCAAGGAATACGATGGCATACACCGTACCACCTTTGTAATTGATGAACAAGGCCTAATTGACGAAGTGATTTCAGAGGTAAAAACCAAAACACACGCCAGTCAGATATTAAAATAACAATAAAAAAGCCAAGTAGTTTACTTGGCTTTTTTTATGTAGTTGAGAAACAATTAGGATTTAAAATTGGCTGGATCATAGCCAAATAAGCGATCTTCTTTAATTAATTCGGCAATACCAGGAGGCAACATACTTTCCCATCCACTTTGTCCCTTCCCGATCATTTTTAATACCTCGCGCGATACAATTTTTAAGTTGTCTTTGTCGTAATCTTCAATATCCACCACTTTTCCGTTAAATTTAAAGAACTTATAGAGTTCCTTCATGCGCGGATGTACTTTAAGGGTTTCAGAATTAATGATCGTAACTCCATCCTCGTCAAGCATAGGATATAAAAACACTTTTAAATCGCGGTAAAATAATTTTCCAAAAGCTTCTAATATTCCGCCACTCAAATGACGGTAGTATTTTTCGTCAAAAATATCAACCAGGTTATTTACGCCCATGGCCAATCCCATTCTGGCTTTGGTATAATTCGAGAAGTATTCAACTACTTTATAGTATTCTTGGAAATTCGAGATCATTACAGTTTGCCCTAACGAACACAGTAAATTGGCTCGGTCAATAAAATCTCGTTCGTCAATTTCGCCTTCAGATCGCAAGTTTGACAAGGTGATTTCAACAATAACCAAGGTATTGTCCTTGTCAACTTTGTTTTCCTCCAAGAACATCTTATGGGCATTTTTATACATATCCATGTTGACCAAAGTAACCGGACGGAAACTTCCACGAAGGGCTAATATGTTTTTCTTGTACAAAATAGAAGCGGGTAAAATGTTATGTCCTTCGGGATTAAACATCACGGCATCGGTCATGCCATTTTTTACCAATTGTAAACTCATCAATCGGTTGTCCACTTCGGCAAAACGAGGACCTGAGAAGTTAATGGTGTCAATCTCCAATTGGTCTTTATCGAGGTGATCATATAGATACCGCAACATTTTTTTGGGATCGTTGTATTTGTAATAGGCGCCATAAATTAGATTTACACCCAAAATTCCTAAGGTTTCTTGTTGCAGTTTGGCATCGGTTTCCTTGAACCGAATGTGTAAAATAATTTCGTTATAGCCTTCTTCGGGGTCAATTTGGTATTTTATTCCTACCCATCCGTGGCCTTTAAATTGCTTGGCAAAATCAATTGTAGCTACTGTATTGGCGTAACTAAAAAACATTTTGTTGGGGTGTTTTTCCCGACTTAAACGGCTTTCAATCAAATCAACTTCGTGGGTCAGCATTTTTTTAAGACGGCTTTCTGTTACGTAGCGTCCATCGCCTTCTATTCCATAAATTGCATCACTAAAGTCTTTGTCATAGGCAGACATCGCTTTGGCAATGGTGCCAGATGATCCACCTGATCTAAAAAAATGACGAACGGTTTCTTGACCTGCGCCAATCTCGGCAAATGTTCCGTAGATGTTTTCGTTGAGATTGATGCGAAGCGCTTTGTCTTTTATCGAAGGAATTTTTTCGATTACTTTGTCGCCTTTTAAAATTATTTCAGTTCCCATTTTTATTTTTAGTAAATCTGCCGCAAAGTTAACAAAATAGAGAGTTGCTAAAAGCGAATTAATAGTATTTTTGTGAAAAATATATCCGTTGAAAGTCTATTTTTTAGGTACTGGCACTTCACAAGGAATTCCCGTAATAGGGAGCACACATCCTGTATCACTTAGTACCGATTCAAAAGACAAACGATTGCGTGTGTCGGTTTGGATTCATTGGGATTCGTATTCGTATGTGATTGATTGTGGACCGGATTTTCGCCAACAAATGCTGGCGTCCAACTGCCCGAGTTTAAACGGCATCCTCTATACCCACGAGCATTCTGACCATACAGCTGGCTTAGACGATATTCGCCCCTTTAGTTTCAAAACCAGTGGTGTACCTATCTATGCACATGCCAGGGTTTTGGCCAACTTAGCCCGCCGATTTGATTATATTTTTGAAACGGAAGACAAGTACCCGGGCGCACCTTCTGTAATCCTATATCCTGTAGAAGTTCATGTTCCGTTTGCCTTAGGCAATAAAATCGCAATTCCAATTAATGCCGATCATGCAGGCCTACAAGTTTTTGGCTATCGAATAGATGATTTTGCCTACCTCACCGATGTCAAAACCATAGAACTTGAGGAAATTGCCAAACTCAAAGGACTTTCCGTTTTGGTGGTGAATTGCTTGCGCGAGGAGCCGCATCATTCGCACTTTAATCTAGCAGAGGTTTTGCAATTTATTTCGTTGCTAGAACCCAAAAAAACCTACCTCACTCACATTAGCCATGCGTTTGGTTTTCACGATGCCATACAACAAAAGTTGCCCCCCAACGTTTATGTAGCATACGACAACTTAGAAATCACAATTTAATATATTATGCAAAAATCATTTCTGTTATACGCAACGATCATTTCGGTTTTACTTTCTGTATTTACATACATGTATTATTCAAAAGAATTGGCTTTTACAAAAGCCCAAAACAATACATACACCAAGCGTTACCAAGATAGTATCAGTACGATGAAATCCCAGTTGGCCGACGCCAATTATTTTTCATTAGCACACAACGACAATGCTCAAAACTATTTTGAGGGCACGCAAAACGAAAAGTTCATTGCCTACGAGAAACTAATTCCTTATGTCACCGAAAAATTATTCGATTTTAACCAAGATCCCAAAGGAAATCCGTACACCGGACAAGACCAAATAGGCGCCCAAAAATTCATTATCAATAAGGTGAAAATTTTGAACCATCGTTGGATTATTGCCGATTACAACGATGGACAGTATTGGGGAGAAGTGTTGCTCAAGTATTTTGTAAACGAAGATGAAAGCATTTCATTTGAAATAATTCAATCGGTAATCTATCAAAAATAAGATGAAAAAGTTTGCCCTTTTGCTCAGCCTATGGCTAATTTGGTCTTGCAATCAAAAAGCCGAAACCGTAGCGCCTGAAACAATTGAAACAAAAACGGTCGCTCCAAAAGCTGTTGGATCAGATGAAGATTCCCACGGTTGTAAGACCTCTGCTGGTTATACCTGGTCGGCGCTCCGTGAGAAATGTGTGCGCATTTTTGAAGTGGGAATGCGATTAGACCCGGTAGAACCCAATGGCATGAGCGCTTTTGTGGTGATGGATGCTTCAGCCAAACGAGCAGAATTATTCACCTTGCTCGAAAAAAAACCGCTCATCCTGACGCGGCTGTCAACAGGAAAATATACGAATGGGGATTGGGAGTTGCAGTTGCAGACGCAACACAAATTAGCCAAACTGATTTATAAAGGGAAAGTGGTGTTTATCCAACCCGAGTAGCGACCAACCACTGCCGCAAATCATAAAAATTTTGAGGAGATACGCCATGGCCTATGGGGTATTCGTGGAAATCTATTGCGATGCCCAAAGCCGTTAAGCTAGCTGGAGCTTTTCGCGCCCATTCAACCGGAATTACTTGATCAACGGTGCCGTGTGAAGCGAAAATTTGTAAGCTAGCAAAGTTATTTTCTTCATAATCAGCTGCAGCGATTTCGGTATTCAAATAACCACTCAAGGCCGCTACACGCTGAATGCGGTCCGGATAGGATAATGCTAATGCATAACTCAGTATAGCACCTTGACTAAATCCGATTAAGGTAACCGCTTGGGCATCAATGGGATATTTTTTTTGCAAATCATCCAAGGTGGAGATCACGAGATTACGGGAAGTACGTGCCTGCCCTAAATCAGAGAATTTGCTTGCATCTGCATCAAAATTGATGGAATACCACGCATAACTGCCGTACTGCATATCGTGGGGCGCTTGCAAGGAAACCACGTAATATTCGTCGGGAAGTTCAGCAGCAAACGAAAACAAATCGGCTTCGTTACTACCATAGCCGTGCAACAACAAGAGCAGCGGATTTTTATCTACAATCAATTTGGGTGGTCGAACTAAATAGGTAGATATTGCAGTCATTAGCCGATTGATTTAAACGCCGATTGAAACAATTTACCCACTAAGGGAACCGGAGTAGTTTCGCCTTTTATCGCACTAAAAATACCATATCCCCACAATACAGAAACAAAAATCCACATGGCCGAACTGATCATGAAGTTGTCAAAATTACTCACCAATAAACCCAGTGAAACAAAGGTAACCGATAGTCCCAGCGCTTGCCGAATATGAAACGAAGCAAATGAATTTTTGGAATCTGAATTCATCGACAAGGCAATGAGTACTCCGACGAGTAAAATATAACTGGTAATTGCGGCGGTTTTGCCCTCTTCTATTGTTTTATTCATGCTTGACGCAAGTTACCTTGGTTAAAAATACCATAGACAGTACCTTTCATGGCTTGTCCAATAAAAGCTGAATTTTTAGATTTAGAACGGATGTGCTCGTGGTCAAAAACCCAGTTTCCTTCAGGATTAAACATGGTGAGTTCAGCCGGGGCACCCACTTCTATGTGTGAGGGTGTCAATCCAAAAATTGCTTTTCCTGCAGTTAGTTTTTCGATTATAACCGCAAGTGGCAATACTGTTTGCAAGGCTGCAAAAGCACTTTCTAAACCAATAGTCCCGTCTTTGGCTAGATCAAATTCAACATTTTTGTGTTCGATGTCAATAGGGTTGTGGTCGCTGGTAATGCAATCGATGCTGCCGTTTAACACGCCTTCAATCAAGGCCAATCGATCGGCTTCTGATCGCAAGGGCGGACTCACCTTATAACAGCTGTCAAACTGTTCCAAACAGCTGTCATTCAAGACCAACTGATGCACTGCCACACTGCAGCTTACGCGAATTCCTTTGGCTTTGGCTTCTTGTATCAATTGCACCGATTTGGCTGAGGATAACGTTGGAATATGAATTTTACCGCCGGTGTATTCGGCAATAAATAGGGCACGGGCCACTTGTATATCTTCGGCCAAATTCGGAATTCCTTTCATGCCCAATCGGGTAGCGTGTAGGCCCTCGTTGGCAATACCTTGGCCTTTTAAGCTGGGGTCTTGACAAAACAACAACAACAAACCGTCAAAATCTTGCAGGTATTGCATGCCAATTTTTAGGATGTTGGCCTGGTCTATATTTTTTGCATAATCGCCAAACGCAATCGCTCCGGCATTTTTCATGTCAAACAATTCAGCCATGTCTTTGCCGGCGCTTTCTTTGGTAAAGGCAGCAATAGGATGCAAAGCGGTTGCATGCCCTTGTGCTTTGTTTTTTACGAACTGAATTTGTGCTTGGTTGTCGAGCACGGGAAAAGTATTGGGTTGCAAGGCAATGGCGGTAAACCCACTTTTTGCTGCTACATCGAGTCCATTAGCAATGGTTTCGCGGTCTTCAAACCCGGGTTCGCCCAAGGAAACACTGCTGTCAAACCAGCCCGGTGAAAGGTGTAAATTGTCCAATTCGATCATCTTGGTAGAAGCTTCTAAAGCCAATGAATTGCCCATTTGGGTAATGATGCCGTTGGTGATTTCTACATCTACATTTTGTTGGTGAAACGAACTAGTTGGATCAACAATTTGGGCGTTTTTGAGTACAATTTTCATGAGACAAATTTTTGGATAAACACTTCAAGCAGTAAAAATATCAAGGCCAAAAGTACAAACCATTTGGCTAAATCCGATTCGTTTGTGTTTGATTTCCATGCATAGAGCACAGATTCAATAGAACTGCCTTGTTCGAGTTGGTCTAGCGATAGGGTTGAAGCCGACCCCTCACTCTCGCTGCGCGTATAATTAAAGCTGATGTTTTCTATTTTTTCGGCACGATTGTATAGCCCATAATTACCAGCTTGTGCAGGGTAGTCGGCACAATCTAATTTTACTTTACGACCTTGTAGTTGTTGAATAGGGATAAACTGGGTCGTTTGATTTTTTATTGTCAACAACTCCTCTTTTCCCAATTTAGTTTCAACCAACAGTTGTTTGGCCTCACCAATGGTGTAATACGGTTGCGTCGTTTTTTGATGCAAGGCAGCCATCGAATAAAAGGTGGGTACAATGAGTGGCGATTGTTGAAAATTTGAATTCGCCGTATTAATACTCGAACTAAACACATATACCGCAGCATTGGCTGTTGTTACCGCCACCAAAAAAGACTGCTGATTGGCAAAACTCAGTACCTTAGGGTAGGCTGAATTTAGGATATACCCCTTGTTTACTTTCGGATAATCAAAATTGCTGATGCTTTTTTCGAAGGCGTTTTTGTAGAGGGGATGCGTAAACGCTATTTGCGTAATGAGTTGTGGATTTTGCTGCATTAAACCCAACTGAAAAGTCCCAAATAGGTTGATGAATTCGCTGTAATTGGCTTGCAAATTGGGTTCAATTGCTGGAATTACAATGAGTGTTCCGCCTAGATTTGAAAAAGCTTTTAAGCTGGTTTTCAAGGCCTGCGGGAGTTGCTGCAATTCATTGATAATAATCACATCTTGTTTTTCTAGTTCATGGTAATCCAATTTGGCCAATTCTTGGTTTTGGTACTGAAACTCCGCTGGGGTGTATATGCGACGCAAAAAATTACTCTTCGCCATTTCACCAATGCTCATTACTTTGATAAATTTGGGCTGAGACAAAGTAAAATACAAGCTGTTGTCATATTCTAAACCTTTATCCGTAATGCGCACACTGCCATGAAACGGCTGCTTGGGTAGTGTAAAAACAGTGTTTTTGGAGGCTGAATTAAGAGTTACAATTGTTTTGGCCACTACTTTGTCTGCGTTATAAATCGCCACAGGAACAGCTACTGTTGCATGCCCCACTTGGCCAATTCGTACGTCAATTTTATAAAAATCACCGCTTTGGTCGGTTACTACTACCGTATCGATGGACACATTTTTATCACTTTCTGCTTTTGGAATCACTACTGCAACTTGATTCTCTTCCGCCGTTTTTTCGAGTGTTTTACTTTGCACGTTTAGCCCGTCGGTTATGAGCAAGATGTTTTTTTTGTGAGCCGAAGTTTGGGTATTTATTTGTGCCAATGCCCGATCTAATTCAAATGGAATCGCGCTGTATGAAAGGCGTTGCAGCTCTTTTCGTATGGATTTTGTGGTCACATTCCAATAGGATTCCGTGGCCGTAACCAAGGAAAACACTTGATTTTCGGGTAGCTGCGTCAATAGTTCTTCGACGCTTCTCTTTAGCAACTCGCCTTTATTGCCTTTGGCTTGCATGCTGTAGGAATTATCCAGAATGATGTAGGTTTCGTGTTGGGATTTTTTTGATGTGCTAGATGGAAAATACGGTTGCGCAAAGGCCAAAATGACACACGTGAGCAGCAGCAGGCGGGTTACTAAAAGCAGCCATTTTTTTATTATGGAGCTTTTTCGGGTTTGGGTGCTGATGTCTTTTAGGAAACGAACATTCGTGAAATAGGCTGTTTTAAAACGCCGCAACTGAAACAAATGCACCAAAATTGGCAGTACCAATGCAAACAAAAAGTACAGAATTTCGGGCTGTTTAAAATGCATTTTTTATTGGAATACCTATTGTTTTTTTGGTTTTTTGCGTGTTTCAAAAGTACTAATCCACTGCAAATAAAGACAATGATTTTTCAATTATTTCTTCTTTTGTCTTTTTTGTGCTTGCGTTTTTAACAGATTCCGATTTACCGAACCCGAGGTTTTCTTTTTGGTTTTTGATGGGCCACCCAAATTTACTTTGGTGTTCTTTTTTACCTTTTCATGAAACGCCCCGTCGCCGTCTAATTTTGGTTTTTTTAGCAAAAACTTAAAGGCCTGTTTGTCTTTTTCTGGACCAATGAGTTTGGTCGAAATTTCTACCGTATCGGGAAGTTCCAAGATATCAATTTCGCGTTCCATCAGCACTTCGATGCTAAACTTCATTTCTTCCTCACGCGGTGTGAACAAGCTAATGGCAGTTCCTTTGGCATCGGCACGGCCGGTACGACCAATGCGGTGCATATACAATTCGGGCATTTCGGGCATCTCAAAATTGATCACGTGGGTAATGTCAGAAATGTCGAGTCCACGCGCCATAATATCAGTGGTAATGATTCCTCTCAACTCGCCTTGTTGAAAGTTAGCCATGGTATTCAATCTATAATTTTGCGATTTATTGGAGTGAATTACTCCAAATTGATCGGGGAAATCGGCCTCAATATGTTCGTGTAGTAAATCGGCAATTTTTTTATTGTTCACAAACAAAAGTACCCTCGTGATGGATTCATTGGTAGCTAATAGCTGTTTAAACAAATTGATCTTTGTGTGAAAATTAGGCACCGCATAACTCAATTGCTCAATATTTTCGAGCGGCGTGCCCGAGGCTGCCAAACTTACTTCTTCAGGAAAATCAAAGAAATCGTTCAGTACAGCATCCACTTCGTCGGTCATGGTGGCCGAGAACAAAATATTTTGACGTTTGATGCGCATCATGGCCAAAATGGCGGTGAGCTGCGTTCGGAATCCCAAGTTGAGCATTTCGTCAAATTCATCAATCACCAATTTTCGGGTTTCATCAAAGCGAATCACATTATCCAACGCCAAATCCATGGTTCTACCGGGTGTGCCCACCAAGATGTCAATGCCCTGGTAAACGGCTGTTTTTTGGGTATTGATATTCACGCCGCCATAAATTCCCAGCGTGCGCACCGACATGTATTGTGTAAGTTTCACTACTTCTTCAACCACTTGCACCACCAATTCTCGGGTGGGAACCAGAATGACAATTTTGGGTGTATGGGTAGGCGTAAAGGTGTATAATTTGAGTAAAGGGAGTAAATAGGCAAAAGTTTTTCCAGTGCCGGTTTGGGCAATTCCCATCATGTCCCGGCCCGACATAATGACCGAAAATGATTTTTCTTGAATAGGAGTGGGAGTCGAATACCCCAATTCGTCTAAAGCCTTTTGTACCGATTTGGGTAATTGAAACTGCTCAAAGGTGCGCATGTACTAATTTTTGGGCAAAGGTAACCCATTCTAGGTGTTATTGCTACACTTATTTCGAATAGCTAAAAGCTCTCAAAAACACCCAATCCAAACAAGGCAAAGTCATATTTCACTGGATCTATTGGGTCTAATTTGCGCAGATTCACATCGAGTTCTTGTACCGCTTTAAAGTCATTTTGGCTGCGGGTGAGCAAACCCAATTTACGAGCAACTTTACCAGAATGCACGTCAAGCGGGCAGGAAAGGGACGAGCTTGGAATGCTTTTCCAAATGCCCAAATCGACGCCTTTGTGGTCGTTGCGCACCATCCAACGCAAAAACAAGTGCAGTCGTTTGGCTGCCGAACCGGCCAATGGATCAGCTACGTGTTTGTGGCTGCGTTTGGCGTGCGGAATCTCGAATAGTTTATTTTTAAATGCATGAATGCTGTGGTGCAAATAATTGTCCTGCTGATGTTGTGCAAAAACTACTTCGAGTCCACCGCAGTTGCTGTAAATGTGGTTTAAGCCTTTGATGAAACTAATAAAATCAACTCCATTGAAGGTACGGTGCACAAAATTGTCGAGCGGTTTGAGTTGATCATCGGTATGTGAACGCACAAAATCGTAGGGTGAGTTGCCCATCAATTCCATCATGCGTTGGGCATTTTTGATAATCATTTTGCGGTTTCCCCAAGCAATCGTGGCACTCAACAAACCCGCAATTTCTATGTCTTCTTTCACCGAAAACTGATGTGGAATTTGTAATGGATCAGTTTCGATAAAAACCGGTTGGTTGTAATAGTCGGCTTTTTCGTCGAGAAAGGATTGGAGGTCTGCGGTATGCATTAGTGGCTTATTTTCCCATCCACCATCACCAATTTTCGATCAGCCATGTTGGCCAAGTCTTCGTTGTGGGTTACAATAACAAAGGTTTGTCCAAAATCGGCACGCAACTGAAAAAACAATTGGTGCAAGTTTTCGGCCGAGGCAGTATCTAAATTTCCCGAAGGTTCATCGGCAAAAATAATGGCCGGTTTATTAATCAAGGCACGGGCTACGGCTACGCGTTGTTGTTCGCCTCCAGAAAGTTCGCTAGGTTTGTGGTTTATGCGGTGCGAGAGCCCTAAATAATCGAGCAATCGCTTGGCTTCAGCTTCGGTTTCTTTTTGTTTTTTTCCGCCAATATAAGCTGGAATACACACATTTTCGAGTGCCGAAAACTCTGGTAACAATTGATGAAACTGAAAAATAAAACCCAATTGTTGGTTGCGAAACAAAGCCAATTTTTTGTCCGAGAGCTGCAATACGTTTTCCCCATTGATGAGTAATTGGGTTTCTGCTGAATTCTGTGGTTTGTCTAAGGTGCCCAAGATATGCAACAGCGTTGTTTTTCCTGCTCCCGAAGCACCAACGACAGAGACAATTTCTCCTTTTTGAATGTGTAAATCAACACCTTTTAACACATGGAGTTGGTCGTAATATTTATGAATATGTAGGGCTTGTATCATGGCAGTTCGGTTTGCACAAAGAAACAAAGTTTTTTGAAATATAGAGAGGCTTTATTTGGGTTCTTTGGGGAGTAAAAATCCCAGTTTTAGGCTGCGCAAAAGTTTCTTTTCGAAGTTCCAAAAGAAGGTAAATTGCCCAAATATAAACCCATTGGCTACCAATAAAACTTGGTATATGGGAAAAATAATAAGCAAACGAACAGGCGTGTACCAGTAAGATAACAACTCTTTTGAAATACCCAATTCTTCACACAAGGGTTTGGATAGCCAAGCCGAGGCAGAGCCGGTAAGGGCAAAAACCAAAAAAATCACGGTGAGTTGAAAATTGGAAGTGACATTCCAACGTTGCTTGAGTTTTTTCATGACTTGAAAATGCTAGACAAATATAGCGATTAAGGCAGTTCAACCACTTTTGTGCGCATAAAAAAAGCCAACTTTTTTTGTTGGCTTTTCTATTATTTTGGATTACTTGAGCAATTGAATAATTTGCTGAGCCAACTCGGTTCCAATGCGGTCTTGGGCTTCTAGGGTAGCGGCGCCAATGTGTGGAGTCAAGGATATTTTAGGGTGCATCAACAATTGAATTTCTGGAGTGGGTTCGTTTTCAAACACATCCAATCCGGCAAACAAAACTTTTCCGCTGTCCAAAGCTGCAAGCAAGGCCACTTCATCAATTACGCCACCTCGTGAACAATTGATAATTCCCACACCTTCTTTCATTAATTCAAATTCTGGATTTCCAATTACATAATCAGCTTGCGCTGGCACGTGCAAAGAAATAAAATCGGCTTGTTGGAGTAAGGCTTCTTTTTCGATGGTTTCAATATCAAAGGCCAGTTCTTGTCCGTTGAAAAAATCAACAGTGATGGTAGCTTTGGGAACAAATCCGTCGGTAGCTATTACGCGCATGCCCAATCCCAAGGCCATTTTGGCGGTCGCTTGTCCGATTCGTCCAAAACCAATAATTCCCAAGGTTTTGCCGCGCAATTCGATGCCGTTGGCGTAGGCCTTTTTCAAACCATCAAAGTTTTGATCGCCTTCTAAGGGCATATTTCTATTGGCATCGTGCAAAAATCGTACACCTGAAAACAAGTGTGCAAATACCAATTCGGCCACACTTTCTGATGAAGATGCGGGCGTATTAATTACGTGTATGCCTTTTGATCTTGCATAGTCTACATCAATGTTGTCCATTCCCACGCCGCCGCGGCCAATAATTTTTAATCCTGGACAGGCATCAATAATGTCTTTTCTAATTTTGGTTGCCGAACGCACCAACACCACAGGAATTTGGTGTGTGTTGATGTAATTGGCCACTTGTTCTTGGGCTACCTTGGTGGTAATTACCTCAAATCCTCCTTTTTCTAAGGCTTGAATTCCACTGGTTGAAATTCCGTCGTTGGCTAAGACTTTCATGTGTATGTATTTTAAGGGTACTATTTATTGGATTTGTCGTTCTAATTCTTGCATCGCATCGACCAATACTTGCACGCTTTCTAGCGGTAGCGCATTGTACATCGAGGCCCGGTATCCACCTACCGAACGGTGTCCTGGTAATCCAGAAATACCGGCAGCTTTCCAGATTGCATCAAATATAGGTGCATGACTTTCGTCGTTTAATAGGAAAGTAGCATTCATACAACTTCTGTCTTCTACCGCGGCAGCTCCTTTAAACAAAGGGTTTCTATCAATTTCCGCATACAGTAAAGCAGCTTTGGCCTCGTTTAATTTTTCAATGGCGGCAATCCCTCCCAGATTTTTCAACCATTGCAAGGTGAGCAAGGAAGAGTATACAGGCAATACGGCGGGGGTATTGTACATGCTGTCGGCCTTGATGTGTTTCTCATAATCCATCATACTCGGCAGACTACGGCCTGATTTGCCCAAAATGGATTCTTTGATGATGATTAATGTAGTGCCTGCAGGCCCCATATTTTTTTGTGCTCCGGCATAAATCAAATCAAATTGACTAAAATCCAAACTGCGAGAAAACAAGTCCGAACTCATGTCGCAGACTACAGGAACTGTAGTTTTCGGAAAGGATTTCATTTGCGTACCAAAAATGGTGTTGTTACTGGTGCAATGGAAATAACTGGCTGTTTCGGGAATTGTATAGCCCGAAGGGATATGATTGTAATTTTCGTCTTTTGAAGAAGCCACAACCACCGGTTCTCCAAAAAATTTGGCCTCTTTGATGGCATTATTGGCCCAGGTTCCGCTATCTAAGAAGGCCGCATGCCCATCTTGCGGCATCAAGTTGTAAGGAACGCGCAAAAATTCCATGCTGGCACCACCTTGCAAAAACAAGGCTTGGTAGCCTTTTCCGGTTAATCCCAATAATTCTAAAGCCAAGGCACGCGCTTCGTCCATCACGGCAATAAAATCTTTGCTGCGGTGCGAAATTTCTAAAATTGACAAACCGGATTGATTAAAATCGAGAATGGCTGAAGCCGATTTTTCGAATACTTCTTGCGGTAAAATGCAAGGTCCTGCGCTATAATTATGTTTTTTCATAGAAGTAATTTTCAGATTCAAAAAATGAAGGAGCAAATCTCGCAAATAGGGAGGAAAATTTCTAGTTTATTTATTAGAAATCGCGAGATGTTATCAACAAAAACGATTTAGCCTGCCATTACACATTGAAATTGCTAAATCGTCAGTAAAAATTTAAGGGTATCCACCTGATCTGCATAGTCCCAAAGCGCTGGTTTTTGCGTGCTCCCAAAAGGGATACTGCTGTTGATTTTAGCTGCCGAAACGATGCATTGCAGTTGATCATTATCAGCTGCTAAGCGAAGTTGTATATCTTCTATAGAATCATAATATTCGTAAAACACACTCGAAATGGGTGAGGCGTAGCTTGGATCTTCTTTTAGGGTCAAAAACCCATTGTCCAACAGTTTGAAATTGCTCATCAAAAAAACAGCCTTGTTGTAGTCGTAATTGTTGGCGTATTTTTCGTAATGAATCACATCTTGGTACACAAAAATTGCTTCAAAAAAAGCAGTAAAATCATAGCCTTTTGGCACAAACAGCTTGGAAACATTGCGGCAACCCAACCCAAAATAACGAAATATATCTTCGCCTAAAGCAACCAACTCTTGAGTAGTTTCCTCCCCAGTTAACACGGCTACCGAGTTTCTGTTTTTGCGAATAATGGCCGGTTTGTCTTTAAAGTAGTACTCAAAATACCGCGCCGTATTGTTGCTGCCGGTGGCAATTACCGCATCAAAATTTTCTAATTTTCCGTCGGTAAGAACAATTCGATTACCCAAACTCGAATTGAGTTGTTTCAGGTAATTCACTAGAAAAGGCAATAATTTTTGGTCGTTGCTCGATGTTTTTATCAAGGCCTTATGTCCGGCAAGCAATACCGAAATCAGATCGTGAAACCCCACCAACGGAATGTTTCCGGCCAAAACCAAGCCAATTGTTTTCGGTGTTTCAACCGGTGTATGGTAGGTAGAAAGCCAGTGCTCTATATTTTCTTCGGTCAAGGCAGTGGCCCAAGATCCAAGAGCAAAACGTACGTGTTCGGGAGTAAACCAGCCGTTATGTGATTGCGACAATTGGATGAGTGCCTCAAAAGCATCATAATGCAAATCGTTGTATAAAACTGCCTCGTTTTTTTGAGCTGGTTCACTGCAAAATTGACTCAAAAATTGACCTAATTCTACAAAAGCGCGAATTGTATCTTTTGCTGCCATTTCTTTGTTGTATATGAATTGTTTTGAATGTATTTTTGCGCAAAATTAAGTTATTAACGAGTAGGAATATTAGGAGAGGTTCGGATAAATTATTTTTCTGCTGATTCTACCCCTTAAATACAAAAGTATGGCGATTATTATCACTGATGAATGCATCAATTGCGGGGCCTGTGAACCCGAATGTCCCAATACCGCAATTTATGAAGGCGCCGATGATTGGCGTTACAAAGACGGAACCAAATTATCCGGAAAACTCGTTTTACCTTCGGGCGAGGAAGTAGACGCCGATGCCGCGCAAACGCCTGTATCTGATGACATCTATTATATAGTTGCCAGCAAATGCACCGAATGCAAAGGGTTTCACGACGAACCCCAATGTGCGGCAGTTTGTCCGGTTGATTGTTGCATTCCCGATGAAAACCACGTAGAAAGCGAAGAAACCTTGTTGAACAGACAAGCGTTTTTACACAACAACTAGGCTAGATGACCACTTGTTTTAGTAAGCCATTAAATTATAATCACTAGAAATGAAAGCAGGAATTGTAGGATTACCCAATGTTGGCAAGTCAACCTTATTCAATTGTTTGTCCAATGCCAAAGCGCAAAGCGCAAACTTTCCGTTTTGTACCATAGAACCCAATATTGGGGTGGTAAATGTTCCAGATGAACGCATTGTGCGCTTGGAAGAATTGGTAAAACCAGAACGTGTGCAAATGGCTACCGTAGACATTGTAGATATTGCCGGTTTGGTGAAAGGAGCCAGTAAAGGCGAGGGATTGGGAAATCAGTTTCTGGGAAATATTAGAGAGTGTAATGCCATTATACATGTGTTGCGTTGTTTTGATAACGACAATATTGTGCATGTAGACGGCAATGTAAACCCCATACGCGACAAAGAAACCATCGATATCGAATTGCAGTTAAAAGATCTAGAAACGGTAGAAAAACGCCTAGAAAAAGTGAATCGTGCTGCTAAAACTGGCAATAAAGAAGCCCAGGTTGAAAAAGCCTTTTTAGACCGCATTCGCGAATCCTTGTTGCAAGCCAAATCGGCGAGAACAGTTGCGCCACAAAACAACGACGAAGAAGAGTTACTAGCTGATTTTCAGTTGATCACATCCAAACCGGTATTGTATGTGTGCAACGTAGACGAAGCTTCGGCCGTAAACGGAAATGCCTATGTAGACCAAGTGCGTGAATTGGTAAAAGACGAAGATGCCCAAGTTATTGTCTTATCGGTAGGCGCCGAAGCCGACATCACCGAATTAGAAAGTTATGAAGAACGCCAAGTATTCTTGGAGGATATGGGGTTGTCTGAGCCAGGATCGGCCGTTTTAATTCGTGCAGCTTATAAATTATTGCAACTGCAAACCTATTTTACCGCGGGTGTAAAAGAAGTTCGTGCATGGACCATAAATATTGGCGATACCGCACCCAAAGCAGCGGGCGTAATTCATACCGATTTTGAGAAAGGATTTATCCGTGCCGAAGTAATTGCCTACGAGGATTTTTCGACTTTTGGATCGGAAGCCAAAGTAAAAGAAGCCGGAAAATTACGGGTAGAAGGCAAAGAATACATTGTAAAAGACGGCGATGTGATGCATTTTCGCTTCAATGTATAAGAAAATAGTAGAAAAACTTCACCATTATAAATGCCTTATTGATAAAATAAGGTATTTTTTTTTACATTTAGAACATATTAATCTGGGTAAACGTATTTCAGATGAAACAATGTCAATACATTATCGATCTTAATTCGGCCAAAGAAGAACTTTTTTCGAGCACCGATTTTCAGGCAGATCAAGCCAATTTAGTATTGGCCTTTGCCGAGCGAACTACTATAGACACCCTGAAACCCTACGCCGACCTTAAACAAAGATTCCCCAATGCATCAATAGTAATTACCTCTGCATCGGGTCAGATATCAAACTGTAAATTAGTTGAAGAAAAAGTGGTGGTTACGGCCATTCAATTTGAGCATACGCCCATAAAAGCCATCGAGATAAAAGTTGATCCCACCCACACGAAATCATATTTGGGTGAACGGGTAAAAAACGAATTAGTTACAACCGAACTCACTGCTCTATTGGTTCTTTCTGAAGGTAGTTTTGTGAACGGAACCGATCTTATTGAAGAATTGAGAGCCGAAACCAATCACCAAACACCCATTTTTGGTGGAATTGCCGGAGACGGGTACTTGTTTGAAAAAACAATTGTAGGACTTAACCGCGATGCAGTAGCCAATACGATTGTAATTATTGGGTTTTATGGAAACCGTTTGCAATTTGGATTTGGTTCAGAGGGTGGATGGAGCGATTTTGGTCCCGAACGTGAAGTTACGATGTCTGCCAAGAACAAAGTATTTAAAATTGGCGATCGCTATGCCTTAGATATTTATAAAGAGTATTTGGGTAAATACGCCGAAGAATTGCCCGGATCATCCTTGTACTTTCCGCTTTCAATGAAAGAATTTCCCGAATCTGAGCCCGTGGTTCGTACCATTTTGTCTATCGACGAAGTAGAAAAATCCATGACATTTGCCGGAAATCTCCCCGAAGGCGCTTTAGTGAAGTTTATGAAAGCCAACTCTGATAAATTAATTGATGCTTCCTATAAAGCCGCGACCAGTTCAGAATTAGTATCAAAAGAAACCAACAAAATGGCCCTTCTCATTAGTTGTGTGGGTAGAAAAATTGTATTGGGCGACCGGGTAGAAGAAGAAATTGAAGCCGTGCGGGAAGTATTAGGAAAAGACGTACTGTTGTTTGGCTTTTATTCCTACGGCGAAATTACGCCAAACACCAAGAAAGTGGGCTGTGATTTGCAAAACCAAACCATGACCATTACTACCTTATTTGAATCCTAATTGCTATGAAAACGCCCCCCATTCATCGCCATTTACTCCGCCAAATCACTAAATATTTGCCGCCAGATTTTATTGCGCAAAGTCCTGAAATGGAAGATTTTATTGCGATTATAAACCAAACCTACATCAATTACGACAAAGATGCTGAGTTGTTTGAACAATCGGCCAAATTGAATGATCGCGAGTATACAGCCATCAATTTACGCATCAAGCAAGAGTTGGAGCGCAAGCAATTTTTTCAGGCCAAATTGGTCGAAGCCATCAAGCAATTGAGCGACAACGAATCGAGTCCCGCCAATAGCGAGGATGATGATTTACTGGGATTGCTCACAATACTTACCGAAGAAATTGAGTTCAAAAAACAATACCAAACCCAGTTACTAGACGCCAAATCAAATGCAGAATTGGCCAACGAAGCCAAATCAGATTTCTTGTCGATGATGAGTCACGAATTGCGCACACCACTCAACGCAATTATTGGGCTCACCTACATTATGGAGCAGGAAAATACGCTCGAGAGTTTGCAAGAAAATTTAGAAATGCTTAAACATTCTACCCAAAATTTATTTTTGCTGATCAATGATATTTTAGATTTTAATAAAATTGAAGCGGGAAAAATAGAACTAGAAAAAATAAACTTCAATTTTAAAGAGTTGGTGTTACAAATTGCCAAATCATTTGAGGTGCGCGCCAGCGAAAACTTGAATCAATTGGAAGTCTTGATTGACGATAATTTTATGCCGAATCTCATTAGTGATCCTTTGAGAATCAGTCAGATACTTAATAATCTACTGTCAAATGCGTTGAAGTTTACGGCCAGTGGAAAGGTGCAGGTTAAGATTTCCCAAATTGCCTTTTTAAATAAAGTATCTACGTTCAAAGTAGAAATTGTGGATACCGGAATTGGAATTGATAAAGACAACTTCAAAAAAATATTTAAAAAATTCTCCCAAGCAGACAATAAAACTTCCCGAAAATATGGGGGTACTGGATTGGGCCTAGTAATCACTGAACGCTTGTTGCATTTATTGGGTTCTGAAATTGCCTTTGAATCGGAAGTTGGGAAAGGATCCAATTTTTATTTCACCTTGAGTTTGCCCATCCTGTCTCATTCGCAAACCATCGATTCGCATGAAATACAAGATACCTACGAAGAAATTAATTTGAAAGGATTGAAAATTTTGTTGGTTGAAGATAATTTAATTAATATCAAAATTGCTCAGAAAATCATTCAAAAATGGGGTGTTGAGGTTGATTTGGCTGAAAATGGTCTAGTGGCAATTGAGAAGTTTAATGCCAATAAATACCACATTATTCTAATGGATTTATCGATGCCAGTAATGGATGGCTATGAAGCGACGGCTGAAATCAGAAAAACCGACAAATTGATTCCTATAATTGCACTTTCGGCATCGGCATCTTTTGGGTATTTAGATCGTGCTTTACAAATTGGGATAAACGAATATATTATCAAGCCTTTCAATCCCAAAGAGCTCAACATGAAGCTTCATAAGTACGCCAATTTTCTTTAAAAAATTCTGTTTATTCCTATCTCAAATTGTCAATATAATTATTGATAACTTATGTGTGGCAAGCTTTGATTGTGCGGTGCATTAATTTATATTAGCGCAAATTCGTTAGTGCTTATCATGCTTGAACAAAATCAATATACCGAAGACAATATTCGCTCCCTCGACTGGAAAGAACACATTCGCATGCGTCCCGGAATGTACATTGGGAAACTAGGCGACGGCTCCTCTCCCGATGATGGAATATACATTCTGCTCAAAGAAGTAATCGACAACTGTATCGACGAATTTGTAATGGGCGCTGGCAAAACCATTGAAGTCACCATCAAAGACAAAATGGTGTCTGTTCGTGATTTTGGACGTGGAATTCCATTAGGCAAAGTAGTCGATGTGGTTTCTAAAATGAATACCGGAGGAAAATACGATTCCTTGGCGTTCAAAAAATCGGTTGGATTAAATGGAGTGGGAACCAAGGCAGTGAATGCGCTTTCCAATTACTTCCGAGTAGAATCGGTGCGAGACGACAAGCAAAAAGCCGCCGAGTTTAATGCAGGAAATTTGGTGTTAGAAGAAGATATCGTAGACAGCACCAAACGCAAAGGAACCAAAGTAACTTTTGTGCCCGATGAACTCATCTTCAAGAACTACAAATACAGAAACGAGTACGTCATTAAAATGCTCAAAAACTATTGTTACCTCAACAATGGTTTGACCATTATCTACAATGGCGAAAAGTATTTTTCTGAAAACGGATTAAAAGATTTACTCGAAGAGACCATCCACTCATCTGATTTAGAATACCCAATTATCCACCTGAAAGGCGAGGACATCGAAATTGCCTTAACTCATAGTAAAACGCAATACAGCGAAGAATACCACTCCTTTGTAAACGGACAAAACACTACCCAAGGCGGAACGCATTTGGCGGCCTTTCGCGAGGCGGTGGTCAAAACCATACGCGAATACTACAACAAAGGTTTTGAAGCTTCAGATGTCCGCAAATCAATTGTGAGTGCCATCAGCATCAAAGTGATGGAACCTGTTTTTGAGTCGCAAACCAAAACCAAATTGGGTTCTACCGAAATGGGCTCCGATCCAGGAATGCCCTCGGTGCGCACCTTTGTGAATGATTTTGTAAAAAACAAACTCGATAATTTTCTCCATAAAAATCCAGAAACCGCCGATGCACTGTTGCGCAAAATTCTCCAGGCCGAACGCGAGCGCAAGGAATTGTCGGGCATTCGTAAATTGGCCAAAGACCGCGCCAAAAAATCGAGCTTACACAACAAAAAACTACGCGATTGTCGCGTGCACCTCATGGACACCAAGAATCCAAGGTGTTTAGAAAGCACGTTATTTATCACCGAGGGAGATTCGGCTTCGGGATCGATTACCAAATCGCGCGATGTGAATACCCAAGCGGTGTTTAGTTTGCGCGGAAAACCGTTGAATTCCTATGGCATGACCAAGAAAATCGTGTATGAAAATGAGGAATTCAATTTGTTGCAAGCGGCCTTGGATATCGAAGATGACATGGAAAACTTGCGCTACAACAACATTGTCATCGCCACCGATGCCGATGTGGATGGCATGCACATTCGCTTGTTGTTGATTACCTTCTTTTTGCAATTTTTCCCCGAACTGATCAAAGACGGACACTTGTATATTTTACAAACGCCTTTGTTTCGGGTGCGCAACAAAAAGGAAACCATTTATTGTTATTCAGACGCAGAGCGCAGAGCCGCCATCGAAAAATTAAAACCCAAACCCGAAATCACCCGATTTAAAGGATTGGGAGAAATCTCCCCCAACGAGTTTCAGTTTTTCATCGGCGAAGACATTCGATTGGATCCCATTATGTTAGACAAAAACACCTCGATTGAGCAGTTGTTGTCGTTCTATATGGGTAAAAACACCCCCGATAGACAAGAATTTATCATCAACAACTTGAAAGTAGAATTAGACGCTTTGGCCGAGGCCTAAACCGAATAGCGAGAATAAACGCCAACTAATATGGACGAAGAAGAAATTTTAGAACCCTTAGACGAAGGACAAGCAACTTCTAGTACTCATTTTTATGAGCATACCGATGAGGGGCAAGATACCATAACCAAAGTAACCGGGATGTACAAAGACTGGTTTTTGGATTATGCCTCCTACGTAATTTTGGAGCGCGCGGTGCCTGCCATCGAAGACGGATTTAAACCGGTGCAACGCCGCATCATGCATTCGTTAAAAGAACTAGACGATGGCCGATACAACAAAGTAGCCAATGTGGTAGGACACACCATGCAATATCACCCACACGGCGATGCTAGTATTGGCGATGCCATGGTGCAAATAGGCCAAAAAGAATTACTTATTGATTGCCAAGGAAACTGGGGAAATATTCTTACCGGTGATGGTGCAGCGGCTTCGCGATACATTGAAGCGCGTTTGTCCAAATTTGCCTTAGAAGTATTATACAGTCCAAAGATTACCGATTGGGGCGTGTCCTATGACGGTCGTCGGGCAGAACCCAATAATTTACCGGTTAAATTCCCGTTACTTTTGGCTCAAGGTGCCGAAGGGATTGCGGTGGGATTATCGACCAAAATATTACCCCACAATTTTAACGAGCTCATTGAGGCTTCGATTAAGATCCTGAAAGGCAAACCGTTTCAGTTATTCCCTGATTTTCAGACAGCAGGAATTGCCGATATCACCAACTACAACGACGGGATGCGCGGGGGCCGAGTACGCGTTCGAGCCAAGATTGGGCAGTTGGATAAAAACACTTTGGTGATTACCCAAATTCCCTTTTCGACCAATACAACGACGCTCATTGACAGTATTTTGAAAGCCAATGAAAAAGGTAAAATCAAAATCAAAAAAATCGAGGACAATACAGCCGCTGAGGTTGAAATCCTGATCCATTTATATCCTGGTGTTTCGCCCGATAAAACCATTGATGCGCTTTTTGCCTTTACCGCCTGCGAAACCTCGGTGGCGCCCTTGGGTTGTGTGATTCAAGACAACAAACCTTTATTTATTGGCGTTTCTGACATGCTCAGATTGTCTACGGTTCGCACGGTGCAATTACTCAAAAGCGAATTGGAAATCCAGTTGGATGAACTCGACGAACAATGGCACTTTTTGTCGTTGGAACGCATCTTTATCGAGAACAAGATTTACCGATTAATTGAGGAAGAAACCACCAAAGAAGGCGTAATTTCGGCCATTGATATCGGATTGAAACCGTTTATAAAACCACTCAAACGCGCGATTACCGAAGACGACATTATTCGCCTCACCGAAATCCGAATCATGCGAATTTCGAAGTTTGACAGCAACAAAGCCCAAGACAAGATAGATGCGTTAGAAGGCGACATTCTGCAAGTGAAACACGACTTGGCGAATCTTACCGATTTTGCCATTGCCTATTTTACCAAGCTCAGAGAAAAGTATGGCAAAGGCCGCGATCGCCAAACCGAGTTGCGCATTTTTGATGACATTGAGGCCACCAAAGTGGTGTTGCGCAATACCAAACTCTACGTGAACCGCGAAGAAGGATTTATTGGAACCGGACTAAAAAAAGACGAGTACGTAACCGATTGTTCGGATATTGATGATGTGATTGTGTTTTTGCGCGACGGAAACATGATGATATGCAAAGTAGACGACAAGAAATTTGTGGGCAAAGACATCATTCACGTGGCCATATTTGACAAAAGCGACAAACGCACCATTTACAACCTCATTTACCGCGACGGAAAATCAGGGCCTGCCTACATCAAACGCTTCAATGTGTCGGGTGTAACCCGCGATAAATTGTATGATTTAACCAATGCAAGTGCCGGGTCGCAAGTGCTGTATTTTACGTGCAACCCCAATGGAGAAGCCGAGGTGATCACCGTATTGCTGCGTCAATTGGGCAACATTAAGAAATTAAAATGGGATTTAGATTTTGCTTCGATAGCCATCAAAGGCCGCGCTTCCAAAGGCAATTTGGTCACCAAATACCCGATCAAAAAAATCGAAATCAAGGAAAAGGGAATTTCGACACTATTGCCCCGAAAAATTTGGTTTGACGAAACAGTACAAAAACTCAATACCGATGCCCGGGGCGAATTATTGGGCGAATTTAAACCCAATGATAAGATTTTAGTGATTTCACAAACGGGGAAACTAAAAGTTATTATTCCCGAACTCACCACTCACTTTGACGAAGACATGGTGGTACTCGAAAAATGGATTCCCAACAAACCCATTTCGGCCATTTATTTCGACGGCGATAAAGAGCGCTATTACATCAAACGCTTTTTGGTCGAAAACGAAACCAAGGAAGATGTTTTTATTTCCGAACACGCCAATTCACAGTTGGAAGTTATTTCTACCGATTACCGACCGCAAGCGGAGGTGGTATTTACTAAAGTAAAAGGGATTCAAAAAGAAAACCTTTTGGTTGATATAGAAGGATTTATCACAATAAAAGGATTTAAGGCCCAAGGCAATCAACTCACCACCGATAAAATAAAGCAAGTAAATTTACTAGCGCCTTTGCCATACGAACTTCCGGTAGAAGAAGTCCCTGAGCCAGAGGAACAAGAATTACCAGCGCAGACGTCTAGTGAAGCAGATGAGGATATTCAACTCGACGAAGACGGACAAATCACTTTGTTTTAATACAAATGGCGCTAACTATAGAGTAGCGCCATTTTTTTTAAATTTCAAGAGAATCCTTATTTCTTTTTGGTCATTTTCATATTGAGCATTTCAACAACCAACGAAAAAGCGATGGCAAAATACAAATAGCCTTTGGGCACCACATCTACGTGATTGCCAAAGAAGGAAGCATTTGCAATGTGAGCACTTTCGGTAACCAACATAAACCCAATTAGAATTAAGAACGCCAAGCCCAAAATTTGAATAGAAGGGTTTTTGTTGACAAATGTGCCTACCGGTACCGCAAATTGCATCATAATTAAAACTGAGATTACAACGGCGGTAATCATAATATATAAGGCACCTTCTACGCCATTGGTCATCCCCACTGCGGTTAGAATGCTATCAAAAGAGAATACCAAATCTATTAGGATAATTTGCATTATCACCGCGCTAAATCGCTTCGCAGCACTGGTTTTAAGTTCTTTTTCTTCTTGTCCTTTTTCGTCGACTTTATCGTGGATTTCTTTGGTGCTTTTATAAATTAGAAATAAACCACCCAGCAATAAAATTAAACTCTGTCCCGAAATATCGGCACTGATCCAGCTGCTGTGAATTGATACCCAAGGTTCTTTCATGGCAATCAATAACGTGATGCCAAACAATAGGGTGATGCGCATAAACATGGCCAAGAACATGCCAATTTTGGTCGCTCTTTTTCTTTTTTCTAGCGGCAATTTCCCTGTAACAATCGAGATGAAGATAATGTTGTCAATTCCCAACACAATTTCTAAAAAGGTTAAGGTAACAAGGGCGATCCAAGCATTTGGATTTGAAAGTAATTCGATCATGGTGTGTTAATTTGCTAATTTGGTTGCTGTTCCTTTTTGGCGGTGCGGATTGCCCACTATTCCAAAATCAAAGGCATACGAATTTTTGGTTGTACTGATTATGCGAATGGAAACCGCATGCTGTTCGGCCATGCTTTTTGGGTGTAATTTGGTTAAGATAAACTCGCAGTCGTTCACCCACCGAATGCTGGCCGTATCGGTTTTTCCTTTGTAGGTTTCTATCACCAACTTATCTGTACGAATGGATGTGGTGCGCTGTTTTTTGCCCTGTATGCTAATTTCAGAAATATAGGTGCCGGTTCTGAAGGATTTACAATCCAGGTTGGCCTCATAGCAGCTTGTGGCAAGTAGCGCAAAACAAAGTAGGAGCAAGAATGGTTTCATATTTAGGGGATAATGCTAAGGTCATATTTGGTTAATAATCCAGCCAAACCATTGGCCAAAAACTGGGCATCTTTTAGCGTATTGAAATCGGGATCAATGGAATAATTTTGCGCGTTGGTAAAATCGGCCCCGCTCAAATTGGTTTCATTAAATAAGGTCATTTGCAAATCACACTCATCAAAAATCGCTTGCTGCAATTGGGTTCCTTGAAAGGTCACTTCCTTCAAACTGCAACGAATGAAGGGTGTTTTGGGCATTTTTTTGTAGGAAAACGAGGCAAAATCGAGTATACAATCGGTGAATTGTACTTGGAATAAAAAATCATCGGCTTCGTGAAAAGCAATCCCGATGAGTTTGCAATTTATAAAATGAACATTTTTTAGTCCAGAATTTTTCAGTTGAACCAGTGATAAATTGCAGTTGGTAAACACGCAATCGGTAAAACTCGAACTCGAGAAATGGCTATTGGCAAAGTCACAATTAGTAAACGAACAATCATCAAATTCTTTGTTGGTCAAAAATTGCTGTAACGCTACAACTTTAGTAAATGTTTCTTGGTAATAATATACTTCTTCCATTAGTATCCAAATAAACTTTTCATGATGGTTTGCAAGCCTTTAAAGGCCAAATATACAG
>Ga0209550_10000393_pt1 | contig 40186 bp, 35 predicted proteins | sample LauGreSuBDMM15SN_2_FD_187567 | JGI IMG/M metagenome (GOLD analysis project Ga0209550, IMG submission 187567) | Freshwater lake microbial communities from Lake Michigan, USA - Su13.BD.MM15.SN (SPAdes) (version 5) | ecosystem: Environmental > Aquatic > Freshwater > Lake | place: Lake Michigan...
CGATGCCTTTTTCTCCACCGAAGACTTCTCCGGAAAGTTTAAGGAGCACTCGCCCGTATTTACCTCTGGTACCGGGCATGAGTGCTCCTTTCACAACTTGGTGTGCTACTGAAGATAGTTTACTGACCTACGCGGAAACGGTGGAATGCCTTGACGGCGGTTCCTGCTTCATCGAGGATCTGCTTCACAGTCTTCTTGGCATCCTTAGCGAATGCTTGTTCAATCAAGCTAACTTCCTTTACGAAGCCAGTAACTCGACCTTCAATAATTTTTGAAAGTGAGGCTTCTGGCTTGCCCTCTTCGCGTGCAGTCTCTTCTGCAATACGACGCTCGTTTTCGATCAGATCTGCTGGAACGTCTTCACGATGAACAAATTTAGGTGCAAATGCTGCAATGTGCTGTGCAACATCTTTTCCAACTTCTGCTGCCTCTTTAACAAGTGAAACCAAGACTCCAACCTGAGGTGGAAGATCTGGGCTTGTCTTGTGTAGATACAAACCAACTGGACCATTTACAACAGCGACATTGCGAATTTCGATCTTTTCGCCAAGTGTTGCGTTGCCTTCATCGATGACGGATTGAACACTCTTGCCACTTGCCATTGTTGATGCAAGGAAGGCTTCGACGCTCTCCGTTTTAGATGACAATAAGTGATCAACTAATTCATCTCCGAGTGCAATAAAGCGTTCACCCTTTGCAACGAAGTCTGTTTCGCAGTTAAGTTCGAGCATTACTCCAACTTCACCCAAAACTTTTGCAACAACTAAACCATTAGATGTCAGACGGCCTTCACGTTTTGTAACGCCCTTAAGTCCTTTGACACGAATGATTTCTACAGCTTTGTCATAGTCACCATTTGCTTCATCAAGTGCCTTCTTGCAATCGAGCATTCCTGCTGCAGTTGCTTCACGCAGTTTCTTTACATCTTCTGCTGAATAAGCCACGTGTTAAGCCTCCACTGGAGTTGTTGGTGCTGCTTGTGTTGCTTCTTTTTCCCAGTCAGCTAATGGTTCATCGGCTGCCACTACTGGCGCCTCAGTCTTAGTTTCTTCCTTCACAACAGCCGAGCGAGCTTGTAGGCCTGCAACGATTGCATCTGTGATTACGCGAGTAAGCAATCCAATTGAACGGATTGCGTCATCGTTTCCAGGAATCTTGAAATCAACTTCATCTGGATCGCAATTTGTATCCAAGATAGCAATTACTGGAATACCAAGCTTCTTGGCTTCAGCAACTGCTAAGTGCTCTTTCTTTGTGTCCACAACCCAAATTGCACTTGGCAACTTAGTCATATTGCGGATTCCATCAAGGTTTTTGTGAAGCTTTTCGCGCTCACGACGAAGTACTAGAAGTTCTTTCTTAGTAAGCAACATGTCATTAGTTGCTTCTAGTGCTTCTAGCTCCTTGAGGCGCTGAATTCGCTTGTAAACGGTTGGGAAGTTAGTCAACATACCGCCGAGCCAACGCTCAGTAACAGTAGGCATTCCAACTCGCGCGGCTTGAGCGATGATTGGCTCTTGAGCTGCTTTCTTAGTTCCGACGAACAAAACGTGTCCGCCCTTTGCAACAACATCTTTAACAAACTCATATGCGTTATCAATGAGTGCAAGTGATTGTTGGATATCGATGATGTAGATGCCATTGCGCTCTGTGAAAATAAAGCGCTTCATCTTTGGATTCCAGCGACGAGTTTGATGTCCGAAGTGGACTCCACTGTCGAGAAGTTCTCGCATTGTTACAACAGCCATGATGGCGTGCTCCTTCATAGGTTATTTCTGCTTAGCAAAAATAACCCGCTCGGTTAATGGTTTAACTATTTGTTAAACCCGTCGCACTCTTCATCTACCAGCGAACTGGACCGAAATGATTTTCGACTAAGTCGAATGAGTGCTGAGATGTCACCAGATTGCTCTGGTGCGGGTGAAATCTTACCTGAGGTTCAGGAGTGCAAAATCCACACCTTATGCGCGGGGATGGGCCTGCTTATACGCTTTTTGTAAACGTTCGGTGGATACATGGGTATAAATCTGCGTTGTAGCAAGAGAGGCGTGCCCCAAAATTTCTTGCACCGTTCGTAAATCTGCCCCTCCTTCGAGTAGATGGGTAGCAGCTGAATGTCGCAGAGCATGTGGTCCTAATTTTTCTAATCCTTCGATGGCACTTAACGCTTCATAAACAACTGTACGAACTGTGCGTTGATCAATTCGTTTCCCACGCGTGCCAAGAAATATCGCCGAACCAGATTTATCCGATGCTATTTGTGGACGTGCGTTATCGACCCAATTTTTCAAAGCTTTCATGGCAGGAATTCCAATTGGAATGGAGCGTTCTTTGTTTCCCTTACCAATCACACGAATTGCTTGACGGTCATAATCAATAGCATCAAAGTCCAGACCACATAACTCTGCTACGCGCGCACCACTTGCATACAAAATTTCTAGCATCGCGCTGTCGCGAATCGCTAATGGCGAATCTTCTTCGCCTGCTCTCATTGCCATAGATTCCATGACATCTCTTGCATCGCTGACACCCAAAACATCGGGTAAAACTCTATGTCCCTTGGGTGTTGCAAGTGTTACGCCAATATCTTTAGATAAATATCCATTCTTATGGGCCCACTTAGTAAATAAGCGAATTGTTACTGCGCGCCGAGCCAGTGTGGTTCTTGCACCGCCTTTAACTGAAATATTTGCCAACCAGGAGCGAAGGTGTGAAATATCAATATTGTGAATATCTGAAACTCCTAGTGCTTGCAGGTGAATAAAAAAGCTTTCTAAATCACCGGCGTATGCACGAATTGTATGAAGTGAAAGATCGCGCTTTGTATGTAAATCATTTTCAAAGGCAACACGTACATCATTTAATGTAGGTGTAGACATGGGTAAAGATTACTCGGGTTTGCGACCTTGACGAAGAAGGCCGAAGGTTAAAGCATCTTCAAGGGCCATCGCTGAGGCAGCGATGATATTTTCGTGAACACCAATGGTGTTCCACTCACCCTTACCATCACTGGTTTCAACCAGAACGCGAGTGATCGCACCTGTTCCTAAACGACCTTCGAGAATACGAACCTTGTAATCGGTAAGTTCTAGTACTTCTAGTTCAGGATAGAACTGTTTAAGTCCAGTGCGCAGAGCATTATCAATTGCATTAACAGGTCCGTTTCCTGATCCACTACATGTAAATTCTTTTCCATTTGCAACAACACTTACTTCTGCTTTTGTTGTGATGCCGGACTTAGTTGTGCGCTCAGTCGTTGTTGCCCAGTGGGTGATGTTAAAAAATGATGGACGTTTTCCAGAAACTTCTTCAAGTAACAAAAGCTCAAATGAAGCATCTGCTGCCTCAAAGGTAAATCCTTGAGACTCTAAATCTTTCACACGATCAACAACGCGTCCGATGAGTTCGCGATCGCCGCCAAGGTCAACACCGAGTTCTACAGATTTTAATTCAATAGATGCACGTCCAGCCATTTCAGAAACAAGCATGCGCATATCGTTACCAACTGATTCAGGGTCTTCGTGTTGATATAGGGACGGATCAACTTTGATTGCACTGGCATGTAGGCCAGCCTTATGTGCAAAGGCTGAGATGCCGACGTATGGCTGACGCGCACTAGAGGAAACATTTGTTACTTCTGCGATGGCATGTGAAATTCTAAATGCTTCTCGCAAGGCATCTTTTGGAAGTACTAATTGCTTTTTCTTTAATTCAAGATTTGCAATGATTGTTACGAGGTCGGCATTACCTGTTCGCTCACCATAACCATTGAGCGTTCCTTGAACGTGTGTTACTCCTGCGGCGACTGCAGCCATCGAGTTGGCAACTGCGCAACCTGTGTCGTTGTGGCAATGGATTCCAAGTCGTGCCTGACTTGCTTGCAAAACATCATGAACAACTTGTGAGAGTTCATCTGGAAGCATTCCGCCATTTGTGTCACAAAGAGCGATCACATCTGCACCAGCTTCTGCTGCTGTGCGAATGACTTCAAGTGCATATGCACGATTAGAGCGATACCCATCAAAGAAGTGCTCGGCATCAAGAAAAACTCTTTGACCTTCTGCGCGCAAGTGCTCAATTGAGTCTTTAATCATTGCAAGGTTTTCATCTAACGTAGTTTTAAGTGCGAGATCCACATGGCGATCAAAAGATTTTGCAACCAGCGTCACAGCTGGTGCTCCGCTATCTCGAAGCGCGCCTAATAATGCATCATCTGCAGCCTTTACATTTGGACGACGTGTAGCACCAAATGCCACGAAGGTTGCATTCTTAAGCTTTAACTCTTTTTTTGCGCGTTCAAAAAACTCTGTGTCTTTAGGATTTGCACCAGGCCAACCACCTTCAATAAACCCAACACCTAGATCATCTAAATGACGGGCAATGGCCAACTTATCTTGAACGGATAAATTCAAACCTTCTTGCTGTGCGCCATCGCGCAAAGTGGTGTCATATATATGAAAGGAGTCATTAACGGGCATTAGAGGACCTTGCGCATCCACTTATGTGTGTCATTGACAGAACCATGTTGAATTCCCAAAAGATGATTACGAATTTGCATCGTTATTTTTCCAGGTTGCCCATCTCCTGTTACCCAAGTACCCATCGCGCTCTTGGCAGTTCCGACAGGAGAAACAACAGCGGCTGTTCCGCAGGCAAAAATTTCAGTTATTTCACCAGATGCCACACCATCTCGCCAGTCATCAATGCTGAGCATTACTTCCTCTGTTTTGTATCCAAGGTCTTTAGCAACAGAGAGGATTGAATCTCGCGTAATTCCAGGCAAGAGAGTTCCAGTTAACTTTGGAGTAATAACAGTTGCATCAGCGCCAGAACCCTTAACAAAATAAAGATTCATTCCGCCCATCTCTTCAACCCATTTGCGTTCTTTTGCATCGATCCACACAACTTGATCGCAACCTTCTTTAGCTGCAGCTTTTTGTGCAACGAGGGATGCTGCGTAATTTCCACCGCACTTGGCTTCGCCAGTTCCGCCTTGTGCTGCACGTACGTATTCAGTTGAAATCCAAACATTTACAGCTTTTGATGGATCAAAATAAGCACCGGCCGGTGTGGCAATTAACATGTACAAAGCTTTATTTGATGGACGAACGCCTAGACCAACTTCGGTGGCAAACATGAATGGGCGAATATAAAGTGATTCGCCAACTTTATTTGGCACCCAGCCAGCATCTTGCTTAACAAGTGCTTCAACAGTTTCGAGAAATAGTTTTTCTGGCATTTCAGGCAGCGCTAATCGGTTTGCTGATTTTGCAAAGCGACGTGCGTTTGCATCCGGGCGAAATAAACCGATGCCACCATCTGGTTGGCGATACGCCTTCATGCCTTCAAAAATTTCTTGTCCGTAATGAAAAACAGCTGTCGCAGGATCTAGTGAAATTGGACCGTATGCTTTTAATTCAGGTTCAGACCATCCATCTTTTTCATTCCATTCACACACAACCATGTGATCTGTGTAGTACTTACCAAAACCACCTTCGGCAACGAGAGCATCGCGAGTGGCTGCATCCTTTGCTTGTGGGTTTAATGAAATTTTCATGGTCTTATAACGCTGCGACGAGCGCATCTCCCACTTCGCTTGTACTGCGCTTTTTATCTCCACGTGAAACCAAATCTGCTGCAACTGCGCGTTCAACATCGCGCGCTGCATCAGTAAGGCCTAAGTGATCAAGCATCATGGCAACTGACATCACAGTTGCTGTTGGATCTGCAATATTTTTTCCTGCAATATCTGGAGCCGACCCGTGAACCGGCTCAAACATTGAAGGGAATTTTCCAGTTGGATTGATATTTCCGGAAGCTGCAAGGCCGATGCCGCCACAAATTGCAGCAGCAATATCAGTCAAGATGTCTCCGAATAAATTATCAGTAACAACCACATCGAATCGTTCTGGATTAGTCACGAAGAACATTGAAGCAGCGTCGACGTGTAAATAATCTGTTGTCACCTGTGGAAACTCTTTTGCAACTTCGTTAAATGTACGAGTCCACAATCCACCTGCGCGAGTGAGCACATTGTTTTTATGAACCAATGTAAGTTTCTTGCGCTCACGTGCCATCGCGCGATTGAACGCATCACGAATTACACGCTCTGCACCGCGGCGAGTATTTAAACTTTCTTCCGTTGCAATTTCAGCATCTGTTCCTTCAGCAAGTACTCCACCGGCACCAACGTATGGTCCTTCAGTACCTTCGCGAACAACGACAAAATCAATTGGCTGCTTTGTTGCAAGAGGAGAAATTACTCCAGGCATTAAGCGAGCAGGACGTAAATTGATGTAATGATCAAATGCGAATCTCAATTTAAGGAGTAAGCCGCGCTCTAATACTCCGCTAGGAACTGTTGGGTCGCCAACAGCGCCAAGAAGAATGACATCTGCCTTTGCAATTTCTTTAAGGATGGCATCTGGCAAAACTTCTCCAGTTTTATGCCAATACCCAGCGCCCAAATCATAAGAAGTCTTAGTAAAGGTTGCGCCGTATTTCTTTGCGACAACATCGAGTACTTTGATTCCTTCTGCAACAACTTCTGGACCGATGCCATCGCCAGCGATGACAGCTAAATTAAAATTCTTTGACATTTTTTATCCTTACGCATTCACAGCATCTGGGACTGATTCGCCAGCAAGTGCTTTGCGAACAGAGTGTGCAACATCTATGCCAGCACGCTCTTGAGCTTCCTCCGTTGAAGCACCAAGGTGTGGCGTTGCCACAACTTGATCAAGTGAAAATAGTGGTGAGTCAGTGCAAGGCTCGGTTGCATAAACATCTATACCGGCGCCAGCAACGCGACCTTCTGTAATGGCTTTATACAGGGCTGCTTCATCTAGGACTCCCCCACGTGCAGCATTAACAATGTGCACAGTTGGCTTAACCTTTGAAAGAGCTTCTTCACCAATTAAATTAAGAGTTTCCTTCGTTTTTGGTAGATGAATAGTGATGAAATCTGAATTTTTCAACAACTCATCTAGATCAACGAGCTTGACTCCAAGTGCTGAAACTTTTTCTGCAGTTAAATAAGGATCGTAGGCAATCACATTCATGCCAAAGGCTTTCATGCGGTGGGCAACTAATTGACCAATCTTTCCAAACCCAACGATTCCGAGTGTCTTTTCAAAGATTTCGGTTCCACTGAATTTAGAGCGAGCCCATTTACCTGCACGAAGTGATGCGTGCGCTGGTGAAATATTTCGCGCAGAAGCCATCATTAATGCAATTGCCAATTCAGCGGCGCTCACAATGTTTGAAGTTGGCGCATTGATAACCATAACTTTTGCAGCAGTTGCTGCTGGTATATCAACGTTATCTAGCCCAACTCCTGCACGTGCAATTACTCTTAATCCTGTCGCAGCACTGATTGCTTCTGCATCCATCTTGGTTGCAGAGCGAATAAGTACAGCATCAACGCCTGATTTCAGTGCAGCGAGAAGTTCATCTCGATTTGCTCCGTCACAATGACGGATGTCGAAATCTGAACCAAGTACCCCAACAGTTGCAGGACTTAGCTCTTCAGCGATGAGTACGACAGGTTTAGCCACGCGCAGCCGTTCCCTCTTTGTAATCATCCTTATTTGAAGCCTTTACCCATGACATCATCTTGCGAAGTTCGCGACCAACAGCCTCGATTGGATGAGATTCACCCTTTGCGCGCAATGTTGTAAATTCTTTAGCGCCATTTTCTTGATCGTCAATGAAGCGCTTAGCAAAGGCTCCACTTTGGATGTCAGCAAGAACAGCTTTCATATTCTCTTTTACTCGTGGATCAATGACTCGAGGTCCAGAAACGTAATCACCAAACTCTGCTGTGTCAGATACTGACCAACGCTGCTTTGCGATTCCGCCTTCATACATCAAGTCAACGATTAACTTGAGTTCGTGAAGACATTCAAAGTAGGCAACTTCTGGTTGGTAACCTGCTTCGACAAGAGTTTCAAAACCATACATAACTAGTTGTGAAGCTCCACCACATAGAACTGATTGCTCACCGAATAGATCTGTCTCTGTCTCTTCTGTAAATGTTGTAAGGATTCCGCCTGCGCGTAATCCGCCAATTGCTTTGGCATATGAGAGCGTCAGTGGCCATGCAGAACCGGTTGAATCTTGTTCAACGGCCACGATTACTGGAACACCGCGACCAGCTTCGTACTCGCGACGGACAAGGTGACCAGGTCCCTTTGGCGCAACCATTGCAACATCAACTGATGTGCTTGGCTTGATGTAACCAAAGCGAATATTAAAGCCGTGACCAAAGAAAAGCGCATCGCCATCTTTTAGGTTTGGCAGAATCGATTCTGTATAGATGTGGCGTTGTAGATGATCTGGGGCCAAAATCATGATGACCGTTGCTTCTTTTACTGCTTCTGCAACGCTGGTTACTTTAAGACCTTCAGCCTCTGCTTTTGCGCGTGAAGGTGAACCATCTTTTAGACCAACTCGAACATCAACACCACTGTCACGCAAATTAAGTGCGTGAGCATGACCCTGAGATCCGTAGCCAATGATCGCAACTTTGCGTCCCTGGATAATTGAAAGATCTGCATCCTCTTCGTGATACATCGTTGCCACGGTATTTCTCCTTATTTTTGTTGGTGTTAGTTTTGATAATCAGGTTGAGTATCGGTTGAAGCTGGTTTTACGTTGGTAGGCAAGATTTCCTTGATCGAAATTACATTGATCAACTTGTCTAGTTGTGAAATTACTTGTTCAAGAGCATGGCCTTCAACATCGACATCAATTTGCATCTTTGAAATTGCAGGATCTTTGGTAGGACCAACCGTCAGTGCATCAATGTTGTATGCACGGCGCGAGAAAAGCCCAGCCACGCGTGCAAGTACGCCGGGTGAGTTTTCAACGAGAACTTCGAGTATGTGTTTACTCATTAGAGCTCCTGTGAATCCCAGTCAGGCGCCATTTCGCGCGCGATCATGATGTCATCATTAGATGTTCCAGCTGCAACCATTGGCCACACCATTGCATCACGATGAACTCTAAAATCAACTACTACTGGTTGATCGTTAATTGACAGTGCTTTTTCAATTGTCTTATCAACATCTTCTGGGCGATCACAACTTAAACCTACGCAACCCATGGCATCTGCCAATTTTGGAAAATCTGGCACGCGCTTTGATTCAAGGTTTGTATTTGAATAACGGCCCTCATAGAACAAGGTCTGCCACTGGCGAACCATGCCAAGGCTTTCATTGTTAATAATTGCAACCTTGATTGGAATGTTGTTAAGGGCGCACGTTACTAATTCTTGGTTGGTCATCTGGAAGCAACCATCACCATCGATTGACCACACAGTTGTATCTGGCGCTGCAACTTTTGCACCCATCGCAGCTGGAACGGAATAACCCATGGTTCCAAGTCCGCCAGAATTTAACCACGTGCGTGGAAGTTCGTAAGGAACAAATTGCGCGGCCCACATTTGATGTTGACCAACACCTGCAACATAAATGCTGTCGGGCGCAGATAATTTTCCAATACGTTCGATGACGTATTGAGGAGAAGTCGATCCATCTGATGGTTTGTCATAGCCCAATGGGTATGTGCTCTTTAAGTTATTAACTTGGCGCAACCATGTAGACAAATCTGGGCGGTCTTTAGCTAGCGCTGCTTTAAGAGCAGGAATTAGTGCAATGAGTGTGTGCTTTAAATCCCCGATTACTGGAACATCTGCAAAGCGATTTTTTCCAATTTCTGCAGGATCAATATCGCAGTGAATAACCTTTGCATTGACTGCAAAAGTAGAAAGTTTTCCGGTTACACGATCATCGAATCTGGCACCGAGAGTTATAAGAAGATCAGCTTTTTGAAGTGTGGTCACAGCGGCAACTGAGCCGTGCATTCCAGGCATACCCATATGCAACGGATGACTATGTGGAAATGATCCAAGTGCCATCAATGTTGTAACAACAGGTGCACCGAGTAATTCAGCAATTTCGCGCAATTCCTTAGAGGCGTTTGCTTTCATAATTCCGCCGCCCACGTAGAAGACTGGGCGATGTGATTGCGTAATCAATGCTGCAGCATCAGAAATAGATTGCGCATTTGGTTGCACAGTAGGTTGATAACCCTTAAGCGAAACTGATGCGGGCCAATTAAAGAAAGTCTGTTTTTGCAGGGCATCTTTTGCAATATCTACTAATACAGGTCCTGGACGTCCTGTTGTTGCAATGTGAAAAGCTTCAGCAATTGCCCGTGGAATTTCGGCAGGATCAGTTATTAAATAATTGTGCTTTGTAAAAGGCATTGTGATGCCGCGGATATCTGCTTCTTGAAATGCATCTGTTCCAATTGCAGCACTTGGAACTTGACCAGTAATTGCAACTAAGGGAACTGAATCCATTGCGGCATCTGCAAGTGGTGTAACTAAATTTGTAGCCCCTGGACCAGAGGTTGCAATACACACTCCAGCGCGACCAGAAACTTGGGCATATCCAGTTGCAGCGTGACCGGCTCCTTGTTCGTGGCGAACAAGAATGTGTCTGATCTTTGAATCAAAAATTGGATCGTAGGCAGGAAGAATTGCGCCACCAGGAATACCGAACATAACGTCGACGCCTGCAGCTTCAAGTGATTTGACCAAACTCGTTGCACCATTCATTGCAGTGCCATTGGGTGTACTCACTTTTGTTCTCCTTCCCTTCTTAATCCACCGTTAAAGTAAAAAACCCTCAGATCAACTGAGGGTAGCGCGCGATCGTTTTGCTAGATCACGCGCTTTTAAATCACCACCACGAGGCGGCTTGGCTTTGTTGACATGACGCTATTGTCCAATACATAGGCTCAAAGCGTCAACCCCAGGTTGAAACATCTCAGAATTTGAGCGAAGTTAACCGCAGACGGCGCCTTTTGAGGCAGATCCGACAACTTTGCAGTACTTAGCTAAGACACCGCGGGTGTATTTGTGTGGCAATGGCTTCCAACCAGCTTTTCGTTTTTCAAGTTCTGCTGCATCAACTAATAAATCAAGTGTGCGCTTTACGGTATCAATCTTTACGCGATCTCCATCTTTGATAAATGCAATCGGTCCACCATCAACCGCTTCAGGTGCTACGTGACCAACGCACAAGCCAGTTGAACCACCAGAGAATCTTCCATCCGTTAATAGCAACACAGATTTGCCAAGACCAGCACCTTTTATTGCACCAGTGACCATGAGCATTTCGCGCATTCCAGGTCCACCCTTAGGACCTTCGTAACGAATCACGACTACATCGCCAGCTTTAACTGTTCCATCTTCAACTGCATCCATCGCAGCTTGCTCGCGATCAAAAACACGAGCTGGTCCTTCAAAAGAGTCAATACCAATTCCAGCGGTTTTACATACCGCACCTTCTGGAGCTAGTGAGCCACCAAGAATTGTGATTCCAACATCTTTAGAGAGCGGACTGCTTGCCGGGTGGACAACTACACCATCAGGAAATGGTGGATTAATGTCAGCTAGGTTTTCAGCCATTGTTTTTCCAGTAACCGTCAAAGTATCACCATGTAAATATCCAGCATCTAGCAAAATCTTTAGTACAACTGGAATTCCACCTACGCGGTCTAGGTCTGTCATAACAAATTTACCAAAAGGCTTTAGATCTCCGAGCAAAGGGACCTTCGATCCGATTCGATGGAAATCATCGAGAGTTAAATCAACCTCGGCTTCGTGTGCAATTGCCAACAGATGAAGCACGGCATTAGTCGAACCACCTAGTGCCATCAAGATTGTGATTGCATTTTCAAAGGCTTTTTTACTCAAAATTTGTCGAGTAGTAATACCTAAACGAATTAAATTTACAACTGCTTCGCCTGATTTAACCGCGTACGCATCTCTGCGGCGATCAACTGCCGGAGGAGCAGAAGATCCAGGCAATGACAGACCCAGCGCTTCGCCAATTGCTGCCATTGTGTTTGCGGTGTACATGCCACCACAAGCACCTTCACCTGGACAAATTGCACGTTCTATTTGATCTACACGTTCCTGAGTAATTAACCCACGTGCGCATGCACCCACGGCTTCAAAGGCATCAATAATCGTTACATCTTTGCCATCGACTTGGCCAGGAAGAGTTGAACCTGCATAAACAAAAACGCTTGCAACATCTAAACGCGCTGCTGCCATCATCATCCCGGGAAGAGATTTATCACAACCTGCAAAGGTGACCATTCCGTCAAAGCGCTCTGCTTGCATCACTGTTTCAACTGAATCGGCGATTACTTCGCGAGAAACAAGTGAGAAGTGCATTCCTTCATGGCCCATTGAAATTCCATCGGAAACTGAAATTGTTCCAAACTGCATTGGAAAACCACCTGCGGCAAGTACTCCTTCTTTCGAAGCTTTTGCTAAACGATCAAGTGACATATTGCAAGGAGTAATTTCATTCCACGATGATGCAATACCGATTTGCGGCTTTACCCAATCTTCATCGCCCATACCAACTGCACGCAACATTCCCCGTGCAGGTGCTCGCTCAAGTCCATCGGTGACTACCCCTGAACGCGGCTTCATGTTAGGCATGAGAGAATCTTATCCTCTAAAGAACAATAAATTTAATCTGAATTGGAGCTTTTGCATGACCAACCCAAACTATCCAGCAGGCCAGGCACCAGATCGCTGGCGCACACTTCTCGTCATAGCAGTTGCTCAACTAATGGTTGTTCTAGATAGCTCAATCGTAAATATTGCAATACCAAGTGCTAAGGCTGAACTTGGTATTTCTGATGCAAATCAACAATGGGTTATTACTGCATACACCCTCGCATTTGGTTCACTCTTGCTATTGGGTGGGCGCATCGCTGACTTCGTAGGCCGCAAAAAAATATTCATGATCGGACTTATCGGCTTTGCAGCTGCATCAGCACTTGGTGGAATTGCATCGACACAAGCGCTGTTATTCGCATCTCGCGGATTACAAGGAGTCTTCGGTGCATTACTTGCACCTGCCGCTCTTTCAATTGTTAGCGTTACATTTACTGATCCGAAAGAACGTGCTCGTGCATTTGGTGTCTACGGCGCAATCTCAGGCGGCGGAGCTGCAATTGGATTAATTCTTGGTGGAGCTTTAACTGAATACTTCTCATGGCGCTGGTGTCTTGGAGTCAACGCTCCTATTGCAATCGCCGCCGCGCTCTTAGCTATTAAGTATGTGCATGAATCTAAAGCAGGGGGTGATCACAGCTATGACTTGCCAGGTGTATTGACCGCATCTGCCGGTTTATTTGCACTCGTCTATGGATTTAATGAAGCAGCTACAAAGGGTTGGTCAGATACAACGACTCTCTCATTCTTAGGCGCATCTGCAATTCTTCTTTTCGCATTTGTTGTGATTGAGAGAAAAGTTGCTAATCCATTGATGCCAATGCGCGTGGTGACTGAACGCAACCGTGGCGGTTCATACCTCGGTTCACTCGTTGTCGGTGCAGGACTATTTTCTATGTTCCTATTTTTAGGTCTGTATTTACAAACAGTTCTTGGATATACACCACTTCGTTCAGGCTTTGCATTCTTGCCATTTACAGCAGGCATCATTGTCTTTGCCGGCGTTGCTTCACAATTACTTCCAAAAGTTGGACCTAAACCACTGATGGTTCCAGGATTAGTTGCTGCAGCAGTTGGATTACTTATGCTCACTCGCATCACACCTGAAACATCATATGTAACTCACGTATTGCCTTCGCTGTTGATCATGTCTAGCGGCATGGCACTTGTCTTTATTCCACTTTCTACAACATCTCTTCACGGAGTAGGCAATCGTGATGCTGGTGTTGCAAGTGCGCTGTTAAATACAAGCCAGCAAGTCGGTGGGTCCCTTGGAACCGCACTTCTCAATACTGTTGCTGCAACCGCAGCGACTTCTTATATGGCAAGTAATCCAGATAAAACTCCAGCATTTGGAATTACGCACGGATTTACTGTGGCGTTTACAGTTAGCTCTGTGCTCTTGTTAGTTGGCGCAGTTGTTCTCTTCTTCTTTATCAATATTGGAAAAGAAGCAGTTGTTGAAACTGAAGGCGCTATCGCTCACTAATTTCTAGGCTTGACCAAGGTGGCCAAGTAGAAGCTCTCGAACCCGAGCGGCATCTGCTTGGCCCTTTGTCTCTTTCATGACTGCACCGATGAGTGCACCGGCTGCAGGCAAGTGGCCATTTCGAACTTTGTCAGCAGTTTCAGATTGTTCTGAGCAAACTTTTTCAATCGCAGCCATAAGCGCGCCATCATCATTAACAACTTTAATCCCGCGAGTACTTATCACGCGTGCTGGCGTTCCTTCTCCAGCAATAACACCTTCGATGACTTGTCTGGCTAATTTATCTGTGAGTTCACCCTTTGCAACTAGAGAAACAATCTCTGCAACATCTTTGGCTGTTATTTCCATCTGAGTAATTGCAACATCTTTTTCATTTGCTAAACGAGAAATCTCACCTAGCCACCACGAACGAGCTTTTGTTGGATCAGCACCCAAAAGCACAGTTTCTTCAACAATGTTGAGAACATCAGCGTTAATCATTGCTGCCATCTCTTTATCTGGCACAGACCATTGTTCTTGCAAACGCTTACGACGTAGTGATGGTCGTTCGGGCAATCCTGCGCGCAGTTTTTCAATCCACTGCGCATCAGGTGCAACTGGTACTAAATCTGGTTCTGGGAAATAGCGATAATCCTCAGCTTGTTCCTTAGAACGACCTGAACGTGTCAGTCCCGTATCTTCTTGGAAGTGACGTGTCTCTTGCACAACTTTTTCCCCGTTGTTGAGTCGTTCTGCATGGCGAAGCATTTCTCCACGAATAGCGCGTTCTACTGAACGCAGTGAGTTCACGTTTTTTGTTTCACTTCGCGTACCTAAAACTTCAGAACCAATTAATCGAAGTGAGACGTTAGCGTCACATCGAAGCGATCCCTGTTCCATCTTTACGTCACTAACACCAAGTGCTCGCAGGATATCTCGCAGTTCTGCAACGTATGCCTTTGCCACTTCCGGCGCGTATTTTCCAGTTCCAGGAACTATTTTGGTAACAATTTCCACCAGTGGAATACCGGCTCGGTTGTAATCAAGGAGTGAATAATCGGCGCCATGAATTCGACCAGTTGAGCCACCAACGTGAAGTGATTTTCCTGTGTCTTCTTCCATGTGCACACGTTCGATTTCAATCCTAAAACTCTGTGGACCCTCTTCGGTTTCAATTTCAACATCGACATACCCATTGACGCAAATAGGTTCGTCGTACTGTGAAATCTGAAAATTCTTAGGCATATCTGGATAGAAGTAATTCTTACGAGCAAATCGACTAAATGGAGCAATAGAACAATTTAAGGCTAAGCCGATCAAAATTGTGGATTCGATCGCCTTCTCATTAACAACTGGAAGTGCACCCGGAAGAGCCAAACAAACTGGACATGTCTGTGTATTTGGTTCTGCACCAAAAATTGTGCTGCAGCCACAAAACATTTTGGAGTGCGTATTTAATTCAACGTGAACTTCTAGTCCTAAGACTGGTTCGTACTTTGAGATTACATCCTCATATGTCAGTGCACTCATGCGGCGCCTCCTAATTCAGGAGCCTGTGAGAGCAATGGTGATCCCCATTTGCTCAGTAGCGCTGCTTCAAGGGCTGCGCCAACTGAATACATACGTTGGTCCTGCATTACCGGTGACATGATTTGAAATCCAACGGGCAAGCCATCTTCTGGTGCAACACCACTTGGCAAACTCATTCCACCGATACCAGCCATGTTCACAGGAATAGTTGCAATGTCATTGAGATACATCGCAAGTGGATCATCAGCTTTTTCACCGATTTTAAATGCAGTTGTCGGACATGTTGGCGAAACCATCACATCACACTTTTCAAAAGCTTTATTGAAATCTTGAGTAATAAGTGTTCGCACTTTCTGAGCGCTTCCGTAATAAGCATCGTAATAACCTGAAGAAAGCGCATATGTTCCAAGCAAAATACGGCGCTTAACTTCACGACCAAAACCAACTTCGCGAGTCATATTCATAACTGATTCAGCCGATGCTCCATCTGTGTCGCCCACACGTAATCCATAGCGCATGGCATCAAAGCGTGCCAAGTTAGATGAGCACTCTGAAGGTGCAATTAAGTAATAGGCAGCTAATGCGTATTCAAAGTTTGGTGCAGATACTTCAACAATTTCCGCACCAGCCTTTGCTAGCAATTCAAGTGATTCTTCAAAGCGTTGGCGAACTCCAGCTTGATAGCCATCACCATTGAGTTCTTTAACAACACCAATCTTCATTGCCTTAACGTCACCGCTCTTTGCTGCGGCAACTACTTGTGGAACTGGTGCATTAATACTCGTTGAATCTCTTGGATCATGACCGGCAATTACTTCATGCAATAGCGCAGTATCTAAAACTGTTCTGGCACATGGACCTGCTTGATCAAGGGAAGATGAAAATGCAACGAGTCCGTAACGAGAAACTCCACCGTATGTTGGTTTAACACCAACTGTTCCTGTTACTGCCGCTGGTTGGCGAATCGAACCACCTGTATCTGTTCCGATTGCAAGAGGTGCTTCAAATGCTGCAAGGGCTGCAGAAGATCCTCCACCTGAACCGCCTGGGATACGAGTGAGATCCCAAGGATTATGAGTTGGTCCGTATGCAGAATTTTCAGTTGATGAACCCATTGCGAATTCATCCATATTGGTTTTACCAAGAATGACAACACCAGCGTTTTTTAAATTAGCTACAACCGTTGAGTCATAAGGCGGGCGCCAACCTTCGAGAATTTTAGAACCACAAGTGGTTGGAACATCTTTTTGAACAAGAACATCTTTGAGCGCAAGTGGAACTCCTGCAAGTGGGCCTAACTTTTCACCACGTGCACGTGCATCATCAATTTTTTTCGCTTGTTCAAGTGCGCCCTGTGTATCAACGTATAAAAAGGCATGAACTTTGCCATCTACTTCTGAAATTCGATCGAGGTGCGCTTGAGTGAGGGCAACAGAAGTTGTGGCTCCACTTGAAAGCGCCGCTGACATCTCTGCCGCTGAATTCTTGATCATGCTTCTTCACCAAGAATTTGCGGAACACGGAAACGTTGTTCTTCACTTGCAGGCGCTCCAGAAAGTGCTTCTTCCGGGGTCAGGCTTGGAATTACTACATCACTTCTAAATATGTTTTTAAGCGGGAGTGGATGAGATGTTGCAGCCACATCTGTTGTGGCAACTTCTTGCACACGCGCAACAGCGTTAAGAATTACACCAAACTCTGTTGTCAGATTTTCGAGTTCTTCATCTGTCATCTCGATTCGAGCCAAGCGAGCTAAGTTGGCTACGTCATCACGGGAAAGTGAACTCATGTGTGCAGTCTAATTAGAGGCAGGCTTAACTGCGAATTTGCCCAGTGCCGGTTACGACCCAGGTAGTTGTGGTCATTGCTTCCAAGCCCATTGGGCCACGGGCGTGCAATTTCTGATTTGAGATTCCAATTTCTGCGCCGAAGCCCATCTGCTCACCATCTGTGAATCGCGTAGATGTATTTACCATTACAGCCGCACAATCTGAGTGCGCAATAAATCTGTCCGAAACTTCGCGCGCCTCAGTCACGATGGCTTCAGTGTGTTTGGTTCCAAATTTAGCGATGTGATCGATTGCTTCATCAACGCTAGAAACAATTCCGACATTCATTTCAAGGACACCGTATTCGGTGCACCAATTTTCATCGGTGGCCAGAGTTGCTTCAACGTTATTTTTCTTAGCCATTGCCAATGTCTTTTCATCACAATGAATAATCACACCTGCCTCTTTAAGGGCATTTAGCGCCACAGGCATAAACTCTTCTGCAACTTTGCTATGGACTAACAGAGTTTCGGCAGCATTACACACACTTGGTCTGTGAGTCTTTGAATTAATCAGAATTGGTAGCGCAATGGAAAGATCAGCAAATTCATCAACATAGACATGGCAGACGCCCGCACCAGTTTCAATCGTTGGAACGGTTGCCTCATCGACAACCATTCTGATTAACGCTGCACTTCCCCGAGGAATAACTAAATCAACAAGACCTCGCGCATGCAGCAACGCTTTAACGGTTGCGCGATCATCTGAGGGTACTAATTGAATTACTTCAGGAGAAATAGAAGTCTTTGCGAGTGCATCACGCATCACTTTTAAAAGCGCAGCGTTGCTAGCTGCTGCAGAAGATGAGCCACGCAAGAGAGCAGCATTGCCTGAAGCGAGAAGAATTACTGCAGCGTCAACACTTACGTTAGGGCGTGCTTCATAGACCATTCCAACAACGCCAAATGGAACAGTGCGTTGTTCGAGGTGTAAACCATTTGGTAAATCTTTCTCGCGAAGGATTTTCCCTAGTGGATTTTCCAGTGCAGCAACTTGGCGCACTCCAGATGAAATCCCCTTAATTCGCTCAACTGTTAGCAATAGTCGATCCTGAGTTTGTGGATGCATCTTCTCTGATTGTGCTCGCGCCATATCTTGGGCATTGGCTGCCAGAATGAAATCTGAAGAACTATCGATTTGATCTGCAATACCCATTAGCGCCTTTGATCGCTGCTCTCCTGTTGCAGTTGACAGCGAACGCGAAGCAGCACGTGCTTTAAGTGCTAACTCAGTAACTATTGCTGTGGCGTCCATAGTGCTAAGCCTAATGGGAGTTACCCTTAGCCCGTGTTCAAATTAATTCGAGTTATGCGAAACATTGTCATCGGTCTATTAGTTTTCTATCTTGCGCTCTTTGGCTTAACCAAAGCCATTAGATATCCAGAGCCGATAGCAGCTATCAAACTGGGCTTAGCTCCTGCTTCAAAGACTCCTGACTTAATGCCGGGCCATTGGATCAAATCAAATGCGAATCCATCTATGGCTTGGAGTGTTTCAAACTCAGAAACTCCCACTGTTGTCACCTGGGATGGAGAAAAAATTTCATTTGATGAATTCCTGTCAAAGACAAAGACCAATGCTTTTCTAATTATTAGAAATGGTGAAATAACCTACGAGAAATATCTCAATGGAAAATCTAAAGAATCTCGGCTTCCGTCTTATTCTGCGGCAAAGACGATGACTTCAATTATGGTCGGACAGCTCATCGCGCAAGGTAAGTTAAAAGAGAGTGATACTTTTGTCAGTATTTTGCCAGAGTTTAAAAATGGAACGAGTTTTGATGCTGTAACAATTCAACATCTGCTAGATATGCAAAGTGGAATTGGTGTTAGCGATAACTATCCAACAGGGCCAACGGGCTGGGGTGTAGCGATTGCGCAGATGTATGCGTCAACGGATTTAAATTGGTTCTTAAAAAACAATCGTAAAATGGCACAAGAACCGGGAACGCACCCAGAATATCGAAGTGTTGATACACAACTATTGGGATTAGTTGTTCAAAAACTCACAGGCATGAAGGTTGCAGATTATTTCTCAGAAAATGTCTGGAAACCTATTGGTGCCGAATATGACGCGTATTGGAATGTCGACCGCGTTGGTGGATTAGAAAAAACCTTCTGCTGTTTCAATGCTGCAGCAAGAGATTACGCCCGCGTTGGTCAGATGCTCCTTAATCCAGCGGGTGTGAAGATAAATAACAAAGAGATAATTTCACCAATGTGGATGAAAAGACTTACTAATCCTGTGACAACGCTGGATCACAACTGGGGATATAGCGCACAGGTCTGGCATCCATTCTCAGGCACGACAATGTTGCTCGGCTTGCATGGGCAGTACGTTTATACGGATCCAAATTATCAAGTTGTCATTGTTAAACTCAGTGACGAACCAACTGATAACGGAAACTTCGAAGAGTTAACTGCTGCAGTATTAAAGGAAATTTCAGAGCAGAACTAAATCATCGCGATGCACAAGCTCGCGTTCATATTCTGGTCCAAGGCTTTGAGCAAGTTCCTTTGTTGATCGACCTAACATTGCAGGTATTTCTTCGCTATCGAATGCAACTAGTCCTCGCGCAATAACCTTGCCATCTGCACTGGCCAATTCAACCGCGTCGCCAGAAATAAACTCACCGTGTACCGCTGTAACTCCGGCAGGTAGTAATGAAACTCCGCGTTCTAAAATTGCGGTGACAGCTCCAGCATCGAGAATGAGTCGACCTTGCGGTGTTGATGCATGAGCCAACCACAACATGCGTGAATTAGATTTATTTGCTTGGGCATGAAATAGCGTTCCAAGTGAACTTCCCGAAAGAGTTTCGCCAGACTCCTTCAGAGATGTCAGAAGCATTGCTATGCCGGCGCTAGTTGAAATTCGAGCGGCTTCAACTTTGGTCACCATTCCGCCACTGCCAACACCGGCAGATCCTGCGCCACCCAAAGTTAATGAATCAATATCGGAAATCTTCATAACTTCGTGGATTGCTTTTGCTCCAGCTTGTGTTGGTGGCGCGTCATAGAGCGCATCGATATCTGAAACCAATACGAGAAGATCAGCGTTTACGAGAAGTGCAACGAGTGCTGCAAGTCGATCATTATCGCCAAAACGAATTTCTTGCGTGCCAACTGAGTCATTTTCATTAATGATTGGAACAACTCCAAGTGAAATCAATTTTGTCAGAGTTCTTTGAGCATTCTGATAATGCGAACGTCTCACAATATCTTCGGTTGTTAGAAGAACTTGAGAGGCTGTAATTTTATGGCGAGCTAAATGCTCTGTGTATCTGGCAATTAACAAGCCTTGCCCCACTGATGCTGCCGCTTGTTGCGTTGCAAGATCTTTTGGACGAGTTGATAAACCAAGTGGAGCTAAACCAGCGGCAATTGCACCTGATGAAACAACAAGTACTTCGGCGCCACGAGATTTTAAAGTCGCTACGACGCTTACAATTTTTTCAACAGATGAATCATCTAGAGCCGAGCCTGCGGCGCCTGTAAGGGATGAAGAACCGATCTTTAAGACAACGCGCTTAGCCTTTGTTACTGCATCGCGATTCATTGCTCACCCTCTTCGTCCACTTCGACAAGTTTAGGCGAATGTGGGTCACTCACGTTGTATTCCCATTGGCGCGCAATTTCATCATCGCTGAGCACATTTATTTCGCGCTCTGGTTTCCAGGTTGAATCAAGGCGTGAATCTTCTCCGCGTCGATGCAAATGTCCAGCCAATTGCTCAGCTCCTGCTTCAATCGTTGGTTCCCAGTCAAAGACGACTTCATTTTCTCCAGAACCAATGCGAACTTCACTTCCTGCTACTGCGCCTTGCTTATATAACTCTTTTTCAACTCCTAACTGTGCAAGGCGATCTGCGAGATATCCAATGGCTTCGGCGTTCTTAAAGTTAGTTTGGCGAACCCAGCGAACAACTTTGTTTCCGCGCACGGTAAAGGAACCATCAGCATTAGCTTTAACGCTAAATCCTGAATCATCTACTGGAATTGGACGCAAAATGATTCGTGTGCGCTCTTCAGTTTTTGCTTCGAGTCGAGCCTTTTGAATCAAACGAGCCATTGCATAGGTCAGCTCTGTTAGTCCTTCGCGTGAGGCAGCAGATACAGGGTAAACGTCATAACCTTTATCGCGAAGTGTCTGTGCAACCATATCTGACATCGCTTTTCCATCAGGTAAATCAATTTTGTTTAATGCAACAATGCGTGTTCTATCTTCTAGCCCACCATAAATTGCTAATTCATTTTCGATAACTTCTAGATCAATAATTGGGTTGCGATCTGTTTCTAGAGTTCCGCAATCTAATACGTGAACCAGCGCAACGCATCGTTCAACGTGACGTAGAAATTCGAGTCCTAAACCTTTTCCTTGGCTTGCACCAGGAATAAGTCCTGGCACATCTGCAACAGTAAAACGTGTATCACCGGCTTGGACAACGCCAAGATTTGGTACGAGAGTTGTAAATGGGTAATCAGCAATCTTTGGACGTGCAGCAGAAATGGCTGCGATCAGCGATGATTTTCCAGCACTTGGAAAACCAACTAATGCAATGTCAGCAACAGATTTAAGTTCGAGAAGTAGTGTTCGCTCTTCACCTGGCTCACCAAGTAAAGCAAAGCCAGGTGCTCTGCGCTTTGATGATGAAAGAGCTAAATTTCCCAAACCACCATGGCCACCTTGGGCGGCAACGAAAGTTGTACCAATACCTACAAGGTCAGCAAGGAGCACACCTTGAGCGTCAAAAATTACAGTGCCATTTGGAACACCAAGAATTAAATCTTCACCAAATACTCCATCTTTGCGATCACCGTAACCTTGATGACCAGATGTAGCTTTGCGATGTGGTGAGTGGTGAAAATCCAATAGCGTTGTCACGTTTGGATCTACAACCAAAATTACATCTCCACCGCGTCCACCATTGCCACCATCTGGGCCACCAAGTGGTTTGAATTTTTCACGCTTAACAGAGACGCATCCATCGCCACCTTTTCCTGCTGTGGCATAGAGAGTCACGCGATCAACAAATGTTGTCATCTGCGCTTACCTCTCTGTTATCCATTTTTTCCTTGTGAAATAAAAAAGCGAGCCGCACTTGAACGCGGCTCGCTCTTTCGTAAGAACCGAAAATTACGCTACTGGAACCACATTCACTACGTTGCGACCGCGAGCGCGACCGAATTCAACTGCCCCTGCAGCTAGTGCGAAGAGAGTGTCATCTTTGCCACGACCAACGTTTGCACCTGGGTGAAACTTTGTTCCGCGTTGGCGAACAAGAATTTCGCCGCTGTTAACAACCTGACCACCGAAGCGCTTAATACCGAGGTACTGCGCATTTGAATCGCGACCGTTTCGTGTCGAGGAGACACCCTTTTTACTTGCCATTGCTCAACTCCTATATACGATCGGTTAGATACTAATTGCTGTAATTTTTACGCGAGTATGTTGCGCACGAAAACCTTGACGACGGCGGTAACCGGTCTTGTTCTTGTAACGCAAAATATCAATCTTTGGACCCTTTATGTCATCAATAACTTCTCCAGTTACTTTGACAGATGAGAGTGCCTTTGGATCTGAAGTAACAGTTGCGCCATCGACAACTAGAACAGCAGGAAATGAAACTGATGCACCACTCTTGCTATCGATGTGATCGATAACAATGGTCTCTCCAACAGTGACTTTCTCCTGGCGTCCGCCAGCTTTCACGATTGCGTACACGTAACTACTCCACTTCGTAAGGCCCGATTCACACAATGTGTAATTCCGGCAGGCGCTAAGGGTACGGAGAACCGTGCCCATGGGTCAAACTGAGTCGGGATTTATGCTCATTCTGCTGAGCCGGGAGTGATTACTCCAGAACTCACAGCGCGACGGCGTTTACGGCCGCCCACTTTTAAGCCCTTCTTCACTTCTGGCACATCGGATGAATCATCATTTTGAACTTCTATAAATTCATGTCCTGTTGCGCTTTCTTCTTCAACATCTTCATGAATTGCAGATTGAGAATTTACTTGTGGCATCGGAGCCTTCATCTTCACAGGTTCTGTATGAATATGAATTCCTCGACCAGAGCAAGAATCACATGTTGTTGAAAACGCTTCTATAAGTCCTTGACCAACACGCTTGCGAGTCATCTGAACTAGACCGAGTGATGTTACTTCTGCGACCTGGTGCTTGGTTCTATCGCGACCTAAGCATTCAACTAATCTACGCAAGACTGCTTCACGGTTTGATTCAAGAATCATGTCGATGAAGTCAATAACAACAATTCCACCTAAGTCACGAAGACGAAGCTGGCGAGCAATTTCTTCAGCTGCTTCTAAGTTATTTTTCGTAACAGTTTCTTCTAGGTTTCCGCCCTTACCGATGAATTTACCGGTGTTCACGTCAATAACAATCATCGCTTCAGTTCGATCGATAACAAGGGAACCACCTGAAGGTAGATACACCTTGCGATCAAATGCCTTAGCTAACTGTTCTTCCACGCGGTATTCGGCGAACAAGTCACCTGTTCCTGTGTACTTTTCTAACTTAGTAACCAATTCAGGTGCGATAAATCCAAGGTAATTATTAATCTCTTCATATGCCTGGGATCCCTGAACTGTGAGCTTGCGGAAATCTTCATTGAAGATGTCTCGAATAACTCGAATAGCAAGATCTGGCTCTGAATAAAGAGCAGCCGGTGCGTGGAAGTTTGGATTCTCAGATTTGGCATAGATGTCATCCCAGAGTGATTTCAGACGAGCAACGTCATTTGTAATTTCTTCCTCTGACGCACCTTCTGCTGCTGTGCGAACAATGACGCCTGCACCTTCAGGAATTAAATCTTTAAGAATTGCTTTCAAACGTGTGCGCTCTTGTTCTGGAAGGCTGCGACTAATTCCGCTCATTCCTCCGCCAGGAACATAAACAACATAGCGACCGGGAAGCGATATTTGGCTAGTAAGTCGAGCACCCTTTTGTCCGATTGGATCTTTGGTTACTTGAACAAGTACTGGTTGCCCAGTTTTTAAAACCATTTCAATTTTGCGTGGTTCAGATTCAGAAATGCCTGCTGCATCCCAATTTACTTCACCGGCATACAACACAGCATTTCGTCCCTTACCAATATCTACGAAGGCAGCTTCCATCGATGGCAACACGTTTTGCACGCGTCCGAGATAGACGTTTCCAACGTATGAAACATTGCTATTTCTGTTTACATAATGCTCGACCATCACTTTGTCTTCGATTACAGCAATTTGAATGCGGTCATCGATCTGGCGAACAACCATCTCACGATCAACATTTTCGCGACGAGCTAAAAACTCTGAATCTGTGATGATTGTGCCGCGACGACGATACGGTTCGCGATACTCACGGCGCTCTGGACGTTCAGCGCGATCACGACGACCTCGACGAGCATCTACTCGTGGAGTTCGCTCACGAACTTCTCGCACCTTAACGACAGTTTTTACGCCATCTTCTTCAACGGTTTCACCTGCAACAACACCATCTCCTGCAGCGCGACGGCGACGTCGGCGACGATGCGTCGTTGATTCTTCAGAATCTTCATCTTCTTGCGTTGTTAAATTCTCATTCTGCGAATCAGTCGAATCAGCGCCACCTTTTCTGCGACCACGGCCACCGCGACGGCGACGGCGATTTCTGCCTGCGCGTGAATCATCATCACCTGATTCTTCTGCGACGGGTTCAGGAGCGGCTTTCTTTACCGGGCGTGCAGCTTTTTCTGCAACGGGCGCGGCTTGAAACATCGGAACTGGAATGGATGCAGACTTTTTCTTCGTTGCACTCTTGGTCTCTGGTGCGTCAGTGCTTTCGACTGCATCAGATTTCTTGGAACTAGATTTCTTAGCCGCACGTTTGCGCGGCGATTTTGGCTCAATAGCCATGGCACCAAATCCTCTATGCGTTTAATAAAACGCGCTCTGGCTTGAAGTGTTTCGAACTTCGAAAAGAACTAACTCGTCAAGCAAATCTTCTGTGAGTTCGCGCTAGGCGTTTATCGCGAAGTGCTCGCGAGCCGCGCTGAACTGTGGTGTAAGTATGGCAGATGTTGGGTTTAATCCCAAGTAGGGCGCAAATTGAGCGTGATTAGATGTCTATCCGCGATGACGCGCATGCACATTTTGCAATAAACCAAAGCCAATCAGCGTTGCAAACATGCTTGATCCACCGTATGAAAGAAATGGCAAGGGAACACCAGTCATAGGCATTAATCCAAGTGTCATGCCAATATTTTCAAATATTTGAAATGCAAACCACGCCGTAACACCCGTTGCAACAAGTCGCCCATACGGATCACTTGTTCTTCGAGCAATCGCAAAAGCTCGCATCAAAATAACCAAGTACAAAAGCACAATTCCGGCGCTACCTAGAAAACCAAGTTCTTCACCGGCTACCGTGAAAATAAAGTCTGTCTGCTGTTCAGGAACAAAGCGGCCATTTGTTTGAGGTCCATTAAATAACCCTGTTCCTAATAATCCTCCGGAGCCAACAGTGATTCGCGCCTGACGTAGCTGGTAACCACTTCCCTGGGTATCAGCTGTTGGATTTACAAATGATTGCAGGCGCTTAACCTGATATGAATTGATTACTCCAGCTTTAGTGGCCCCGAATGCGCCCAGCACAGCAATTAGAAGTAGTGCAACCACCCAACGAGATGGCGCACCAGAAATTGCAATTATCGTTACAACTGATGCGCTGATGATGAATACAGTTCCCATATCAGGTTGAAATAAAATCAAAAGTACTGGAAGGCCAGCGACAACAAGTGCTTGCAAAACATCTCGCGTAGTGGGCAGGTCACTGTCATGAGAACGCTCGGAGAGAATCATGGACATTCCAACAATTATTGAAATTTTTACTAATTCTGCAGGTTGTATTTGAAATCCACCTGGCAGAGCAATCCACGCTTTTGCGCCATTTACTTCGGCGCCAAGACCGGGAATTAATACGATGATTAATCCCAGCACACCTAATCCCCACACAATTGGTGTGTAAGCACGCAATAATCGATAATCAATAATCGTTGTTCCCCATGCAAGCAAAACCCCAATTAAAATGTTGAGAACATGGCGCTTGAGGTAATACTCAGGATCTAAATTATTTGCTGCATACCAATCGCGCGTTGCGGCATATACCAATAGCGTTCCGATGACTAAAAGTGCTGCCACCGCTGCAGTAAGTATTGGATCAAATCCTGCCACAACCGAACCACGAGATCTTCGTCTGTAAATACTACGAGTTGAAAGTGAACTCATTGCTACTCCTTCACTTTCGTAGATGGTGAAATCTTTGGAATCTTAATCGGTGGTTTCCCATCAGGAAATATAGCCTTTGCTGGATCAACTTTTGATCCAGTGACACCAAATATGGTTTCATAAATTTTGCGAACTCCAACACCACTGACAGATGCACCGAAACCACCTTGACTTACCATCATCACAACTGCATAACGTGGATTTTGTGTCGGTCCATAGGATGCAAACCATGATGTGTCTGCCTTTAATGTTCCATTTGCGTTTCTACCAAAAACTTGCGCCGTACCAGTCTTGCCACTGATAGCAATAGGAAATCCTGCAAATGCACCTGTTCCAGTTCCGGCCGTAACAACCTCTCGAAGTGCGCCCTGCAAGAAATTTAACGTCGTTTGGGTTGCAGGCAATGTACCGAGTTGCTTGGCACTAATTTTTTTAATAACTTTTCCATCAGTTGAAACAACTGCTTTAGCAACACTTGGACGCAGAATTTTTCCACCATTTGCAATAGCGGCATACATCTGCGTCAATTTAAGTGGAGTAATTACCGTGTCACCTTGTCCAATAGAAAAGTTAACCGCATCTCCTGCTCGGATTTTGTCACCATCTAAGCAATTTTCACGAGCTAATTCGATGAGAAATGGTGTGAGTTGATTCTTTGCGGCGCGATCTTTGTAATTGCAGTAAAAGTCTTTATTTTCTGCATACCAATCATTGCGCCATTGACGATTGGCTAAGCGACCAGAGAGTTCGGAGGGCATATCAATCTCAGTTTTTTTATTGACTTGAAACCCTTCAGCGGCTTTGAAGAAATAATCATTTGGATCAGATTTAGGCCTTAAACCGCCATCTCGAACCCACTCGTCATATGCAATTTGATACCACAATGTGTCACAAGAAACTGCTATTCCTTTTTTCAAGCTGATGCGTCCAAGTGCTTTGCTATCAAAGTTTTGGAAAGCACGATTACCAATTTGAGTCTCTGAAGGGCAGTTATAGATTGCATTGAGGTTGTAGCCAGCATTGGCTGCGGCAACAACTGAAACTGATTTAAATGTTGACGCTGGTGCAAACAATCCCTGTAACGGTCTAGAAAGAGCTGGCACATTATTTTTCTCGCTAAAAAGTGCTCTGGCATCTTTAACTGATAAACCTTTTTCCCACGCGTTTGGGTCATACGTTGGATAAGAGGCCATGGCCAAAATTTGTCCATTGCGAACATCCATCACAATTGCAGCACCTGAATCACCTGGGTATCCACTTGCCCGCGCACGAGCTACTGCATCTGAAAGAGCGCTTTCTACACTTGCTTGTAAGCGAACATCCAAACTCGTTACTAAATGATTACCGCCAATTGGTGCGGTGTTCTGACTTTCGCGAGTGATGGATTCTTTGCGATCTACGATCACTGTTCGAATACCTGGAGTTCCCCGCAAAAATGAATCATATTGATATTCAAGACCAGTCTTGCCAATTGTTTCACTGCGGTAATACGTGCGACCATTTATTCCTGATAAATCAGAGTCTGTAACTGGACCGATATAACCTAATTCGTGAGCAGCATTGACTCCGGCATAACTTGGATAATTTCTTATTGCAACAGGAGTTGCGCCAATACCTGGAAATTGATTTGTTCTCTCCACAATTTGAAGCGCAATCTCCGGATCAGCTTCTTTTGTAATCGGAATTGGCTGGTATCTAGATCCGGTCCAACAGCCTGCTTTGTCATTTTTTGGTAACTCTCCACACAAACGAGTTGCCCGATACACATCGGCATAAGCCAACCCAAGAAGATTTGAAACACTGGCAAGGACAATCGCACCTTTATCGCTCTGCTTATCTAAAGCGATGCGATCAACTGTGATCGCAAGGCCTACGCGATTGAGCGCCAGTGGCACACCGGATGAGTCCACGATGAGTCCACGTATCGCAGGATTTATCACATCTCTACTTTGAATGCTCAGCGCTGCATCTTTGTACTTAGGAGCTGCTGCTACTTGCAAATAAAAGAGTCGTCCTAGCAAAGCCAACATCAAGGTCAAAACAAATATCTGAACAACTAACAAACTCAAGCGAATACGTTGATTCATATACGTGCCTGATCTCCGAGCACCACAACATGTAATCTGGTAATTAATGGCAGAATCAGCGGCGTCACTAAGAGAGCCCAAATTCCATTGCTGAAAATAGTTATGAGGATTTTAGAAAAACTTCCAGCTGACATTCCAAGTAATAAACCAATAATGACAAATGCAGTCAGGGTCACAACGCAGGCGAAAGAAACAAGGAATATATTCGTGACTGGAGTTCCTCTCACGTTATCATTTCCGGAACCTAAAAATGCAACTGCGTAACAAGCCAGAATCATGATCAGAGTCCAGTGGCCCATAGGTCCACTTGAACTTTGCGACAGATCCATCAAAACTCCTGAAATAAATCCAGTTAAAGCACCGGCTGTTGGATTACTTAAAGCGGCCCAGGTCAGCGCAATCAAGAGAATAAGTGAGAATCCCCCTGCAGGTAATCGAAGTTGATTAATTACAGATTCTTGAATGATGAATACAAGTATGAAAATCAAAGATGAAATAGAAAATTGTCGCAAAAGCATTTAAAAACTACTTCGCACTCGCGGTGGGCGACGGTGTTGTATAAATTGTGACTGTTGGAACCGGAGTTGGTTGAGGACCTGCTGGGACAAGTGCATCACCAGGGTTATTTTTACCAGCACTTAATACAACGCTAACAACACCAAGACCTGAAAAGTTTGGATAGAGCATAACTGTTGCACTCTGTGCAATTGAACCAGCGCTGCTATCTACTGCACTGATAACACCAACAGGAATGCCCGGAACAAATGGGCGATTGTTAGTGCTTCCACGAGCTAACAAAACATCTCCGACTTTTACAACATTTTGATTATCTAAAAGTTGTAAGGAAGCACGTTTTGATCCACCGCCTGAAAGAATTCCAATTTGCTGAGATCCTGCGATTCTCACGCCCACTTTGAAATCTGGATCTGTAGCCAACATAACTAGCGCTGAATTCGCATACGACTCTTTGACCACACCAACTAAGCCCTCACCAGAGAGCACTGTCATGTTTTGGCGAACCCCAGATGATGTACCAATATCTATTGTCACTGTCTGAGAAAAACTCGTGCTGGCTCCTTGGGAAATTACGCGCGCAGCAACTACCTTGTAACCAGCTTGGCCGGCAAGATCGAGAACAGATTTAAGTTGAGCAAGTTCTGCATCAGCATTCTTACGCTGCGCCAATCGTGCTCGCAATTTTGCATTGCTCTCTTTTAGCTTTTCTATTTGATCGCTAGTTCGCCCTAGATTAGTTATATCGCCAATGAAATTGCGAAAAGGTGAAACAACTGTTGAGCCTGCTTTTTGAAAGGGTGCCAATACGTTTTGAGTACCGCCTCGCACGCCATCTAATATTTTTACACCACGAAGATCTAGAGTGATTAAAAATAAAGAAGTAACGATAAGTATGATGAGTAAGAGGCGAGTGCGTCCTTCGCCGCCATTACGCATAGAGCTAATTACCTATCGACGAGGCTCAGAGATCAAAACCTTTTCAAGGGCTTCAAACTCTTCAATACATTTTCCGGAACCTTCTACGACTGCATCGAGCGGACGCTCTGCAACGTGAATTGGCATTCCAGTTTCTTTACGTAGTCGTTCATCAAGTCCCTTAAGTAGGGCGCCGCCACCTGTAAGAACAATTCCGCGATCCATAAGATCACTTGCAAGCTCTGGTGGGCACTTATCAAGGGTGCTCTTTACTGCGTTAATGATTGCATTAACTGGCTCTTCTAACGCTTTACGAATTTCGGCAGCAGATACAACGATCGTCTTTGGAAGACCAGTTGCAAGGTCGCGGCCGCGAATTTCAGCATCATTTTCACCTGGAAGTGGGTATGCAGAACCGATTGCCATCTTAATTTCTTCTGCTGTGCGCTCACCAAGAAGTAATGAGAATTCGCGTTTAACCCAGTTAATAATTGATTGATCGAGTTCATCGCCACCCACACGAATGGAAAGGGATGTAACAATTCCACCCAGTGAAATAACAGCAACTTCTGTAGTACCGCCACCAATGTCTACAACCATATTTCCTGTTGGTTCGTGAATTGGAAGACCCGCACCGATTGCAGCAGCCATTGGCTCTTCAATGATGTAAACCTTGCGAGCACCTGCTGCATATCCTGCATCTTTAACTGCGCGCTGTTCAACACCTGTAATACCTGATGGAACACACACAACGATGCGAGGCTTGGCTAAATAGCGACGACGGTGAACTTTTTGAATGAAGTAACGCAACATGCGCTCTGTTGTATCAAAATCTGCAATCACACCATCTTTAAGTGGACGAATTGCAACGATATTGCCAGGGGTGCGACCAATCATTTTCTTGGCTTCAAGACCAACGGCCAAAATTCCACCTGTGTCTTGGTTTACGGCAACAACGCTTGGCTCGTTGAGAACAATGCCACGACCGCGCACATATACCAACGTGTTAGCAGTTCCTAGATCCACAGCCATATCACGGCCGATGAATGACATTTTGTTACCCATTTATTTCCCTTCAAAGAAAATAGCTATTTCACGAGCTGCTGATTCAGGTGAATCAGATCCGTGAACAATGTTCTGTACAACTTTGCTTCCTTGATCTCGTGCAAGATCTCCGCGAATTGTTCCTGGTGCTGCAACTGTTGGATCTGTTGCACCAGCAAGTGAACGAAATCCTTCAATCACACGATTACCTTCGGCAATCATCGCAACGATTGGACCTGAAGTCATGAACTCTAGAAGCGGTTCGTAAAAAGGTTTGCCATTGTGCTCTGCATAATGTTTTTCAAGTAGTGCGCGATCTGCATGTAACATGCGAAGGGCGGTAATTGAATAACCTTTTTCTTCAACTCTAGAAATAACTTCTCCAACAAGACCACGGCGTACGCCATCTGGCTTGATCAGGATAAGGGTTTTCTCGGAACTCACACGCGCAGTCTATTAGGCATTTGGAGGACCTGCTGCCAGCAGGGCTGCGCGGGCTGCTTCGCCCTTTTTACCCACGAAAATAGCGGCAATCCATAACCCCAAGAAAATAGCCCCTACTAGAAACATTGATGTGACGACGAAGCCATAGGCAAGAATCCCGACTTGCAAAATCCAACCAAGAATCCAGCCCGCTTTTTTCTTCAATAAACCTGGAGCAAGTAAACATAAAATTGCAATTACTCCGCCAATTATTAGCGCAGGCGATGAGTTATCTTTCATTGCAAGCAATAGTGCAAAGCCCATGACAAAAGATTCCATAACCAGAACTGAAGAAGCCAGCATGCGCATAGTTAAATTCTAATCTTCTTTGGCAAATAATCTACGCAGAATCGAACGTGCTTCACCCACGGTGACAACAGAACCGGTCACAACGATTCCAACGCTGTCATCACTGAGCGGACGCTTGGCATCTTCGATCCCTCGTTTGAGAGCGCCCTCTAAATGATCATTACTAAAGACTCTGTCGGCTCCAAAAATCCTGGTTGCAAGGAGTTCTAATTCCTTCACAGGCATCGCTCGAGGCGATGAACTAGAGGTCACAATTATGGAATTTAGAACTGGCTCAAGGGATTCAAGAATTCCCTGGGCATCTTTATCTCCAAAAATTCCAACAACTCCAATAGTGTCATCAAAGGTAAATTCAGAAACCAGAGTTTGAGCCAATGCTTGGGCGCCATGTGGGTTGTGAGCGGCATCTAAAATAATTGTCGGATCGCGATGAATTACTTCACATCGCCCTGGAGATTTCACATTAGCGAAACCTGCTCTCACAGCATCGGGATCAAGTGCCTGATCTCCAAAGAATGCTTCAACTGCAGCTAAGGCTGATGCGGCATTCGTTGCTTGGTGGCGACCGTGTAGGGGTAAGAAAATTTCATCATATTTTTCATTTAAGCCATTAATTGAAATCAATTGGCCACCAACTGCGATTGCGCGGGAATCTAGTGAGTACTCAATTCCTTCGCGAGCAATGTCTGCTTCTACTTCTGCTGCCTTTCGCAATAACTCTTTGGCAGCTTCTGGTTTTTGTTCTGCCATAACAATGAATCCGCCGGCTTTGATTATTCCCGCTTTGGTTTGCGCAATTTCAGTGAGTGTATTTCCAAGGTATTCCATATGGTCTAAGCCAATTGGCATCATCACTGAAACATCAGCGTCAATCACATTGGTTGCATCCCATTGACCGCCCATGCCCACTTCAATAACTGCAACATCAACTGGGTGTTCGGCAAAGGCCACAAAAGCCATTGCGGTGATGGCTTCGAAAAATGAGATTGGATTTTCAAACTTTGAATCCATTAATTCAAGGTATGGGGCAACATCGTTATAGGCGAAGATTGCAGCTTTTGGATCAATTGAAGAGCCATTGATAGAAAATCTCTCTAAGTAACTCTCTAGATGCGGACTGGTAAAACGTCCAGTTCGTAATCCCATTTCAAATAAGAGTGAATCAATCATGCGAGATGTTGTTGTTTTTCCATTTGTTCCACCGACATGAATCGTTGGATAGGTTAGTTGCGGTGAACCAAGCATGTCAGCCAGTGCTGAAATTCGATCAAGAGTGGGCGAAATTCTAGTCTCTGGCCATCGTGCAAGCAGTGCTTGCTCGATTGCATCTACCCGAGCATTATCGTCTGCGCTCATTAATTATTTAGCCGGCAATGAACTTAGTTGTGAAGTAATGCGTTCGATATCAGCACTTGTTTTAGCAAGGCGCTCTTTAATTTCCACAACAACTTCGGCGGGTGCTTTAGCCATAAATCCTTGATTGTTTAGTTTTACGTTCGCTGTTTCAAGATCTTTTTGAGCAGTTGCTAAATCCTTTGTCAGACGCGCACGTTCTGCCACAACATCAATGGCTCCCGTAAGGTCAAATTCGACTTTAACTAAACCAATCTGTAATTGCGCACTTGGCGTGAAATCTGCTGATTCAAGTTTGAGCACAAAGCGCATCGCACTTTCATAAGAAGCAAACTCTGCTGGCGCCACAAAGCGACCAGGAATTTTGGCTGATGTTTTAATCCCCTGATCATTTCTAAATCTGCGCACCTCTGTAATTACTTCTTGAATGCTTGTAATGATTTTTTCACTGCTCTTATCAATATGAGATGGGTTTGCTTGTGGCCACTGGGCAATGACAAGAGACTCTCCCCCAGTAAGTGTTGTCCAAAGCTCTTCGGTAATAAATGGCATAAATGGGTGCATCAATCTGAGCAGTTGATCTAGGACGTGGCCAAGTACTCGCTGTGTGTTTTTAGAATCCCCTGATGCAAAAGTTTCCTTCGATAGTTCCAGATACCAGTCACACAGGTCATCCCAAGCGAAGTGATAAATACGATCACACGCGCGGGCAAACTCATAGGACTCTAGGAGTGAATCTACTTCTGAGATCGTCTCTGAAAGTCTGGAAAGAATCCACTTATCAACTCCATTAAGAGTGGAAACTTCAGGAAGTGTTCCGTCAATTGTTGCGCCATTGATCATTGCAAAGCGCGTTGCATTCCATAGTTTTGTCGCAAAGTTTCGTGAACCACCGACCCAATCTTCAGCTAGTGCTTGATCTTTTCCGGGATTTGCGCCGCGTGCCAATGTAAAACGCAGCGCATCGGCGCCGTACTTATCCATAAATTCAATTGGGTCAATCGTGTTGCCACGGCTCTTAGACATCTTCTTTCCAAATTGATCGCGCACCAAACCATGTAGCGCAATGGTGTGAAAGGGCTGTTTGCCATCCATTGCAAATAAACCAAATAACATCATGCGTGCAACCCAGAAGAAGAGAATGTCATAGCCAGTAACTAGAACACTCGTTGGATAAAACTTCTTTAAATCATCACTATCTGCTGGCCATCCAAGTGTTGAGAATGGCCAGAGTGCAGATGAGAACCATGTATCTAAAACATCTGGATCTTGTGTGTATCCACTTGGTGCTTTTTCATCTGCGCCAACAACTACCACTTCACCATTTGGTCCATACCAAACAGGAATTCTGTGACCCCACCACAATTGTCTTGAGATGCACCAATCGTGCATGTTATCTACCCACTCAAAGTAACGCGGTTCCATTTCTTTTGGTTCAATCTTTACGCGCCCATCTCGAACCGCATCGCCTGCAGCTTTAGCAAGTGGTGCAACTTTTACAAACCATTGCAGAGATAAACGTGGTTCAACAATTGTTGCGCAACGTTGACAGTGACCAACTGAGTGAGAATACGGACGTTTTTCCCAACCGATTCGGCCATCAGCGCGTAATTGCTCAACAACAGCCTTACGTGCTTCGAATCTATCCATGCCATCGAATTGCGTATTTGTTCCAGACATAACACCGTGCTCGTTCATGATGACAACCATTGGTATGTCATGGCGCATCGCCATCTCAAAGTCATTTGGATCGTGGGCCGCGGTTACTTTCACCGCACCTGTTCCAAACTCGGGATCAACTAACTCATCGGCGATAATTGGAATCATTCGGTTAACGTAAGGAAGCTTTACTTGTTTACCCACTAAATCCTTATAACGTGGGTCATCTGGATTAACAGCAACTGCGCCATCGCCAAGCATGGTCTCTGGTCGAGTTGTTGCAATACTTATTTGAGTTTCACCCGGATCACCGTATGTAATCTGAACAAATTGCCCATCAATATCTTGGTGCTCTACTTCAATATCGGATAAGGCTGTTAAACAACGTGGACACCAATTAATGATTCTTTCAGCGCGATAAATTAAATCCGCATCATAGAGTTTCTTAAAAATAGTAAGCACTGCTTTGGAGAGATTTTCATCCATTGTGAAAGCTTCTCTGGACCAGTCAACGCTGTCACCGAGTCTTTTCATCTGATCCAGAATTGCTCCGCCGGATTCGCTCTTCCACTGCCAAACTTTCTTAACAAATTCTTCACGCCCAAGATCGTGACGAGATTTACCATCTGCTGCCAATTGTTTTTCAACGACGTTTTGTGTGGCAATACCTGCGTGATCCATTCCAGGTAACCACAACGCTTCAAAACCTTTCATTCGCTTCATGCGAATGAGTACATCTTGTAATGTGTGATCGAGTGCGTGACCGATATGTAAAACACCAGTCACATTCGGTGGTGGAATAACAATCGTGTACGGCGGTTTATCTGATTTTGCATCGGCAGTGAAATAGCCAGCCTTCATCCACTTTTCATACAGTGGAGTCTCGATATCGCCCGGAACAAAGGTCGATGCGAGTTCGCGATCTGACTGACTCATGTGGAGCAGTCTAGATTATGCGCTCTTCTCTTCTTGACCTTTATCGCGACGTGCACCCCGTTTAGGAATGTCACCTGTGCGAGCAATCAAAGTTGGAGCGCCACCATCGCTAATGCATTCGTGGGTCAAAATCACCTTTGCAATATCTGCGCGACTTGGAACGTCATACATCACACCAAGTAAAACGCTTTCAAGAATTGCACGTAGCCCACGAGCACCTGTGCCGCGCTTTAGAGCAAGCTCAGCAATTGCATCGAGGGCATCAGGTGTGATTTCAAGTTCAACATCGTCAATATCAAAGAGACGTTGGTATTGCTTGACCAGAGCATTCTTTGGTTCGGTAAGAATCTGCATAAGCGCGGGCTTATCTAGATTTTCAACGCTGGTGATAACTGGAAGACGGCCAATGAACTCTGGAATCATTCCGAACTTGAGTAAATCCTCTGGCATTACATCAGAGAAGATATCGCGGCGATTCTTTTCTGCTTCGCTCTGAAGTGTTGCATTAAAGCCAACACCTGCAGATCCGCTGCGGCTTTCAATAATCTTTTCTAGACCAGCAAATGCTCCACCAACAATAAAGAGAACATTTGTTGTATCAATTTGAATAAATTCTTGATGTGGGTGCTTGCGTCCACCTTGTGGCGGAACGGATGCAACAGTTCCTTCTAGAATTTTTAGAAGTGCTTGCTGAACACCTTCACCCGAAACATCGCGAGTAATAGATGGGTTTTCAGATTTGCGCGCAACCTTATCGATTTCATCGATGTAGATAATTCCTGTTTCAGCCTTTTTCACATCGTAATCTGCTGCTTGCAAAAGCTTAAGCAAAATGTTTTCAACATCTTCTCCAACATAGCCTGCTTCAGTTAAAGCAGTTGCATCAGCAATTGCAAATGGCACATTAAGCATGCGAGCAAGAGTTTGGGCCATAAGAGTTTTGCCGCAACCTGTTGGGCCAAGGAGTAAAATATTGCTCTTTGCTAATTCAATAGAATCTTCGCGCTTTGAATCCCCTGATTGAACGCGCTTGTAATGGTTATAGACAGCAACTGAAAGTGATTTCTTCGCACGATCTTGTCCAATGACATATTGATCTAGGAATTCAAAAATTTCAGCAGGCTTTGGTAATTCGGTAAGTCCGAGGGTTCCTGCTTCTGCAAGCTCTTCGATAATGATTTCATTACAGAGTTCGATGCACTCATCGCAGATGTAAACACCTGGGCCGGCAATTAATTTCTTCACTTGCTTCTGAGTTTTACCGCAGAAGGAACATTTCAGCAGATCGCTAGTCTCGCCGATGCGTGTCATTTCACTCCTTTGTTCCCAATGGGGGAAATTTCTGGGAACGTCTAAGAGATAAGAATAGATTGAAGGCGTGTGAATACGCGGGATAAAGAAGGCCTACTTTGTTCGCCGAGAGAATAATTAAGCGAAAAAGTTCTTACTTAGCCTTTGCTTTACGACTGGCTAGAACCTGATCGATGAGTCCGTACTCGACTGCTTCTGCTGATGTAAGAATCTTGTCACGTTCGATATCTGCTGCAATTTCTGCAGGTGAGCGAGTTGAGTGACGAGAGATTAACTCTTCCAGAAGTGTGCGCATGCGCAGAATTTCGCGAGCTTGAATTTCGATATCAGATGCTTGTCCGCCACCTTCAGAAGATGGTTGATGAATCATGATTCGTGAATTTTCGAGTGCATAGCGCTTGCCTTTTGCGCCTCCTGCAAGCAAGACAGCTGCAGCCGATGCTGCTTGACCAAGACAAATTGTCATGACATCTGGTCGTACAAATTGCATCGTGTCATAAATTGCTGTCAACGCTGTGAAGGAACCACCAGGTGAGTTGATGTAAATCATGATGTCGCGATCTGGATCCATTGATTCAAGAGTGAGCAACTGCGCCATAACATCGTTTGCAACAGTGTCATCAATTGGTTGGCCAAGGAAAATAATGCGCTCTTCGAATAACTTTGTATATGGATCTAAACGCTTAAATCCATAGGCAGTTTTTTCTTCGATTGTTGGAAGAACATAGCGATTTGTAATCTCTGGAATGTTATTCATTATTTAGCCTTTCCTGCATTGCCGGAAACTTGACCTTCTGATTGTGCAATCTGATCCACAAAGCCATATTCCTTGGCTTCCTCTGCTGTAAACCAGCGGTCACGATCTGAATCTGCAGTAATTTTTTCAACACTTTGACCAGTGTGATGAGCAATGAGTTCTGCCATCTTCTTCTTAATTGCTGCCATGTTCTCAGCCTGAATACGAATATCTGTAGCAGTTCCACCGATGCCACCGAGTGGTTGGTGCATCAAGATGCGTGCATTTGGAAGTGCGTAACGTTTTCCTGGAGCACCTGCTGTAAGCAAGAATTGACCCATTGATGCAGCCATTCCCATGGCAACAGTTGCAACATCATTTTTCACAAATTGCATCGTGTCATAAATGGCCATACCTGCTGTGATGGATCCACCTGGTGAATTTATGTAAAGATAAATGTCTTTTTCTGTATCTTCTGCGGCTAGTAAGAGAATCTGTGCGCAAATAGCATTTGCCATGTTGTCTTCAACTTGGCCTGCTAGAAAAATAATTCGCTCACGGAGCAAACGACTGTAAACCTGTTCATCTAGTCCACCCATTGATGCTGGTGATGCTTGCGCAACTACCTGCGGTGTCTGCGGCTTCATGTGCTCCACGTGAGATCCTCCTGATATTTATTTCTCCTGTAGTGACCCTAACAATGTCAGCACAAAAATTCTTCCCAATTACTACAATAAGGAGCGTGAAAGCGCTCATGTTCGCTCAGAGCGCAGAGATTATTCGACTGCAGGTGCTGGCTTTGGAGCAAGGGCTTCTAGATCAATTGCCGCGCCCGATGCATCTTTAATGGAAATGCGAGAGAGAACGCCAGCAAGTGCTTTAGCGCGAGCAACTTCTGCAACGAGTTGTTGAATCTGCCCAGCCTTTTGCAACTCTTGCGCAAATTGTTCTGGGGCCATTCCATAACGCTGTGATGTGCGAACTAAGTACTCAGTCAGTTCTACCTCTGTGACCTGTACTTCTTCTGCCTTCACGATTGCATCGAGTAAGAAATCTGATTTCAGTGATGAACGAACTTGTCCATCTACTTCTGCGCGGTGCTCTGCATCTTCTAGGCGACCTTCACCAGAGAGGTGCTCATTTACTTCTTCATCGACTAGAAGATCAGGAACTGGAATCTCTGTTTCTGCGAGTAATTTTTCAACGAGCAAATCGCGTGCCTGTGCGCCCTGTTCCATCTTCTTCACGCGCTCTAGACGTGTAGCAAAATCTGCTTTGAGCTCTGCCAACGTATCAAACTCTGATGCCAGCTTTGCAAAGGCATCATCCATTGCTGGCAATTCGCGCTCTTTAACAACTTTGACTACAACTTCAACAACGCCTTTTTCACCATCTGTTTGTCCTACTAATTGAGTTTCAAAATCTTTCTTATCCCCCGCGCTCATTCCAACGAGTGCTTCATCTAGTCCATCGATCATTCGATTAGAACCAACTTCATATGAAATATCAGATGCCTGACCGCCATCTACTTCTTCGCCATTGATGCGAGCTGAAAGATCTAGCGTTGGGAAATCACCGCTTTTGATTGCGCGCTCCACTGTATTTAAAGTGCCAAAGCGAGCGCGGAGCTCGTCCACCTGCTCGGTGATGTCTGTATCGGTGATAACAACATCATCGACCTTGATTTCAATCTTAGAAAAATCAGGCAACTTCACTTCTGGCCGCACATCTACTTCAACAGTGAAAACTAACTTCTCGTTATCTACAAACTCTTTGACATCAACGGTTGGACGACCAATGACAAGGACTGTGTGCTCACGAGCTGCTTTGCTATAGAACTCTGGAAGTGCTGAGTTAATTGCTTCATCTATGACAGTTCCACGACCCACGCGCTGATCAATCATTGATGCCGGAATTTTTCCTTTACGGAACCCAGGAATATTTACTTGTGATGCTACTTTCTTATATGCATCAGAAACATGTTGAGTCAGCTCTGAGTATGGAACTTCGATATCTAAACGAACACGGGTTGGAGAAAGTGTTTCTACCGTGCTCTTCACGAAGTACTCCTTTTATATAAGTATTAATTTAAAAGTTATGGTCGGGGCGGGGAGATTCGAACTCCCGATCTCCTGCTCCCAAAGCAGGCGCGCTAGCCACTACGCTACGCCCCGAGGCGCAAGTGGTGAGTCTAG
>Ga0209550_10000394_pt1 | contig 40152 bp, 40 predicted proteins | sample LauGreSuBDMM15SN_2_FD_187567 | JGI IMG/M metagenome (GOLD analysis project Ga0209550, IMG submission 187567) | Freshwater lake microbial communities from Lake Michigan, USA - Su13.BD.MM15.SN (SPAdes) (version 5) | ecosystem: Environmental > Aquatic > Freshwater > Lake | place: Lake Michigan...
AACTTCAGGTAGTGCTCCAGTGGCGGCATCATCTAAATAGTTCATAGCATTTCTTGCTTCATCAAGCACTTCAGGTCTTTCTAGGCGAAGCTCATCGGTTTGCCATAAAAGATCAATAATTTCTGAGAACTGGTCATCATTGACGGTGATTAGAGAAGAATTTGAATATTTTTCATTTAACAGCTCAGCAATTCTTTTTAGTTTTAACAACACGCTTCTTCTAGAAGCTTCAGTTGGATGTGCTGTAAAAACTGGTCTGACATGAAGATTTTGAAAGGCTTCGTCGATGGTTTCTTGTTTAATTCCTGCCTCTTTTATTTTTGATGCAACTTGGGCTAACCATGTGCCATTAGTAGCTCTTTCTTTAGCACGATCCTGGGATCTAAAGAACTGTTCGGTGATATTTGCTAAATGGAAATAAACACTAAAAGCACGAGCAAGTTTGATGGCAGAATCTAAATCAATACGAGCAAGTAATTGAGCAACCTCGTTAGGGCTATCTTTAGAAAGATTTCTAATTTTTTCTACAAGTTCAAAGAGTTGTGGTCCTTCCTGTCTGGTCAATGAATGGCCAAGCAGGATTCCTAAACGGTGAATCTCAGAGCGCATCAGCGCATCTGAATCCTGTTCACCATTTGTTGTCATAAGTCGATTCTAATCAATGACTAATTTGTAAATTAATTTGATGAGGTTTGCTTGAACAAATGTTGTGAAAACACTAATTTTTAATTAGGTTTGGGATCTTTACCTGACAAAACATCATCAGCATCGATGATGCGATAGGCATATCCTTGTTCAGCTAAGAATCTTTGGCGGTGTGCTGCAAAATCTGCGTCAATGGTGTCTCTTGCTACCACAGCATAAAAACGGGCAGTTCTGCCATCAGCTTTTGGTCTAAGTATTCGACCAAGTCTTTGTGCTTCTTCTTGCCTGGAACCAAATGAACCAGAAACTTGTATGGCAACTCCTGCTTCGGGTAAGTCAAGTGAGAAGTTGGCAACTTTACTTACCACCAAAACTTTTAAATCCCCAGAGCGAAAAGCTTCGAATAATTTTTCACGTTCTTTAATCGGGGTTGATCCATCAACAACGGGTGCTCCCAGGTGTTGTCCCAGTTCTGCTAATTGATCTAAATATTGTCCAATTACTAAAACACGATCATCACTATGTCTGGCAACTAAAGTTTCCACAACATTATTTTTAGACAAAGTTGTTGAAGCTAGGCGATACTTATCTTCTCTTTCAGCTGTGGCATAAGTTAAACGTTCGTGTTCTGGAAGAGTAACTCTTACTTCCACACAATCTGCCGGAGCAATCCAACCTTGATCTGCCATGTCTTTCCACGGTGCATCAAATCTTTTTGGACCAATTAGTGAAAACACATCATCTTCTCTACCGTCTTCACGAACTAAGGTGGCAGTTAATCCCAAGCGTCTGCGGGATTGAATATCTGCAGTGAATCTAAAAACGGGTGCCGGAAGTAAATGAACTTCATCATAAATAATCAAACCCCAGTTTTTTGCATCAAAGAGTTCTAAATGCGCATAAACACCACTGCGTTTTGTTGTTAAAACTTGGTAAGTCGCAATAGTTACAGGACGAATTTCTTTCTTGGCACCAGAATATTCACCAATTTCATCTTCAGTCAAAGTTGTTCTTTTTAACAATTCAGATCTCCACTGACGTGCAGAAACAGTATTGGTAACTAAAATTAATGTGGTGGTGGAAAGTGTGGCCATGGCACTAGCACCCACAATTGTTTTTCCAGCTCCGCAGGGAAGTACTACAACACCTGATCCACCATGCACAAAAGATTCAGAAGCAATTTGTTGATAACTGCGCAATTCCCAACCTTTTTGAACTAATTCAATTGCGTGAGCATCACCGTCAACATAACCTGCGTAATCTTCAGCGGGCCAACCAAGTTTTAGTAATTGTTGTTTTAATTGTCCACGTTCAGATGGGTGCACCACAATGTTTTGATCATCAATTCTTTGCCCAACTAAAGGTTGCACTCTTTTGCTTTTCAGAATTTCTTCTAATACTGGAAGATCTTCGCAATGTAAAATAAGTCCATGAACTGGATCTTTTTTAAGACTTAGGCGACCGTAACGATCCATGAGTTCTGCGACATCAACAAGTAATCCGTGAGGTACGGCGTAACGGGAATATTTAAGTAATGTGTCAACCACACTTTCGGCATCTAAACCGGCAGCACGTGCATTCCATAACCCAAGTGGAGTGATTCGGTAAGTGTGCACATGTTCAGGAGATCTTTCTAATTCAGCAAAAGGGGCAATAGCTCTTCTTGCTTCGGCAGATAGTGCGTGATCAATTTCTAAAAGAAGTGTTTTATCGCTTTGGACAATTAATGGACCGTCGGTCATTTATTTTTTGCCCTTTTCTGCTCCCGCTATGCGAGAGATTGCGTAGTCGCGAATTCTGGATTCGGTTAAATCAAATCCTGTTAACAAACCACCTTCAAATCGAATTGGTTCCACAATTCGATTAGAACTCATTCCGTGTGTATCAACGTAGGTAAGTGTAATACACATTTCGCTAGGTTTGCTGCCTGAAATTACTTTGTCGACCACTTCTCTAAATAATTCGGCAATTTCATTAGGAGGTGTTTTGTCCGGTGCCGCATTAGGCGTAACAGGTTTTGCCTTTGGGTCTTCACCTGCTCTTAAAGCTTTAATTGCGGCATCAAGTAAAGCTGCATCTGGTGGAGCACCTTCTGGTGCTGGACGAGGACGAACTCTGACAGGGGATCTTCTTTCATTTGGTGCCGGAATTGTCTCATCAATTGGTTCATCAATTGTTTTAATGTCACCAAGTTTTCTCACCAGATCGTTAATTAAATATTCCAATGGTTGAGGAACAGCTGTGGTGGTGTATTTGTTTAAGAACTCAAGAATTCTTTCAGCGGTATAACCGCGTTCCATTGCTCTTTGTAAAGAAGACTCAGTAAATCTATAAACTTGTGCTGCACCGCGTGATTCTTGATAAGCCATATGTCTTAATTCAGAAGCAACTTCAGCAGCAGGTGGTCCTGGGATCACTGCTGTTAAATCTGCTTGTAACACAAAAGAGGCGATGGCATCGGGCAGTAACGGAGCAATTGCTGAAACCAACATTTGATCTGGTTTAACGGCATACCCTTTGGGATCAGCTACTGCAGCTCTAGCCGCAGCAGTTCTTGCTTCAGGAGATGGCATTGTGTAACGCATTTCTCCCAGCGCTCTTCCGGTGGTTGCTAACACACCTAAACCTCTGATGCCAATTGTGTTTGCTTCACCCAATGTTGCTTTAACTAAAGTTTCAATTTCATCTCTATTTTTTCTTGGTCTTAACCAAGTTACATAATCAACCACTGCATCTTGATCTGGTTCAAAACCTGGTTCCAGTGCAGCCATGGCATCTAGTACCAAAGATCTAATTTCTGGTGCTAAAGGTTTATCAACTTCAGGAGATAAAGCATTAATTCTTATTTCGCCAACTTTGCCAACCAAAGAAGCAACTCTGGTAGTGGTTAACCAGGCTTCAGCCAAAATGGCCCAACGTTGTTCCACACTTTTAGTACGCCACACATCAAATGCAGGGGTAGGTAACCAAACTTGTTCTTTATCTTCCCCAGCCGCTAATAATCCAGCTGAGAAAGCAATTTCTGAAAGCAGAGAGGCAATGGTTTCATCTTCACTACAAATCTTTGCCGCAATTGTTAAATCTCTTTGCGCTAAACCACCGTTTCTTAAAACAGCAGGTGGAGTTTCACCCCAATTATCAAGTAGCTCTTCAACTAATTGCACAAATTGTAAACCGGCTGCACCTGCTGCTCTGTCAACTTGAGCTGGATCTCGTTGAGCTTTAGTTTTAATATCTTTGTTGTTTGACAAATCTTCAGGTAGATAACTTGGGGTTCTCATCACTAAAGCAATTTCGCGAGGCAAAGTTAAAGCATCTCGTGCTGTGGCAACTAAAACTCCATGGGCCATTAAATACTCATGACCATTTTTAGCGCTAGTAATTCCAGCATCACGATTAAGTTTTGACAAAGTTATTACCGGAGGACCCCACAACAATTCATTTAAAACTTCTTGTGTGCCCTTAGGGCCTTTGCTAACTATTTCTTCAATTCTTTCAAATTTTGCAATGGCAGCTAAGTCTGGTCTTTCGTGTAAAAAGGTTGGCCCAAATCCTGCTGGATGAGGTGCCACTACTTCTTTTAATACCGGCACAAATCTCATGCCCTCATCGGTGCCCCAGATGATGGCCAGCAAACGAAGTTTTTCTAAAGCAACCACAATTTTGTCATTATTATTTAACACATTTGCTAAGTCTTGTTTGGTGAAAGGTTCAGTTATCACCGAAATGATTTCGGCAACTCCCACCGTCCAAGCATCCAAGCGATCAAGCACTCTGGTCACAGAAGAATTTGTGGCAGCACGGGCGGCAAGTTTGGCAATGTCAGTTGGAACTGGATGAACTAAATCTGGGCGTTGAATAAGCATCAAACGCATCAAGTGATCGTCTCGGTTACGAAGTGCATCAACCAAGGTGCCTGGATCTAATGCTGCAGGCTGGGAGGAATTTTTCTCAGATTGTGCTTTGCCCGATTTCGGCTGAGCATCATTTTTTGGAGACATCTGGACAAGTTTACCCAAGTTGGTGGGTAGGGGTTTTAGCCAGCCCAACAGCAGCAGAGGTGTATACGCGGAGTAGGCAGGTAAAAATCGGATTCGCTACCCTAGAGGTTGCGACTAAAACAGTCGTAATCATTACTACTTATATAACTTATGGGGTGAGTGCTCGTGCCAACTGGAAAAGTTAAATGGTACGACGTGGAAAAAGGTTTCGGTTTTCTAGAAACCGATGAAGGCGAAGATGTTTTCGTTCACGTAACGGCGTTACCTGATGGAGTTATTCCAAAACCAGGTGCAAGAGTTGAATTTGGCGTTGCCGAAGGTCGTCGTGGTACCCAAGCCTTACAAGTAAAAATATTAGAAGCTCCTCCAAGTTTGACAAAAGCTGGACGTAAAGATCCTGATGATATGGCTGCAACATTGGAAGATGTTATTAAATTACTTGATGGTGTTTCAAATCAATTACGTCGTGGACGTTACCCAGATGATTCATCTGGCACAAAAGTTGCTGCGGTATTAAGAGCAGTAGCAAACGATCTCGACGCATAATCAGAAAGCTTAAAAATAATCGTGGCTAACGCTTTAGAAACAAAGCTAAGCAATGCCAAGGATGTTGCTCGCAAATTTTTAGTTGAAGAAATTACTGAACCAAGAGTTGGCGAATATTTAGGTTTTGCTGTTGAAGGTGAAAATGTTGCTACCCACAAATTTAAATGTGTTGATAAAGCTTACGTTGGTTGGAATTGGGCAGTAACAATTGCTATTGCTGAGAAAGCAAGTGAAGTAACTGTTAGTGAAATTCTTTTACTTCCAGGTGAAGGCGCAATTCTTGCTTCTTCTTGGATTCCATGGGAACAAAGAGTTGAACCAGGAGATATTGGTATTGGTGATGTTTTACCAACCGCACCTGATGACATTCGTTTAGTTCCTGGATATACAGGTGTTGATGATTTGTTTGACGAAAAATTAACTCCGGCAGGTTGGGAAGTTGGATTAGGAAGATTTAGAGTTTTATCAGTTCCTGGAAAAGATGAGACAGCAATACGTTGGCACGAAGGTGATCGTGGGCCACGGGCAGCAATAGCTGAAGCAGTTACCGATAAATGTGTTTCTTGTGGTTTTTATGTTGCAATATCTGGATCATTGGGTCAAAGCTTTGGTGTTTGTACCAATAAGTTTGCCGCCGATGATGCCAAAGTAGTTTCAATTGATCATGGTTGTGGTGGACATAGTGAAATAGTTGTTGACTTGCATTCAATTCCAACAGGTGGAATGGTTTTTGATGATAACAATTTAGACACAACACCTGTAAGTGATGAAGAAGTAGTAGTTGAGGAAGTTAGCGAAATTGAAGAAGAAGATGACGACGATGACACAGAAGTAGAAGATTTAGGTTTATCTACAGATGTGATTGATGAGTCTGAACTAGATGATGAAGAAGAAGACGAAGACTAAAGTCCTAATCTCTTTCTACGTCGTTTAATAATTCTTAATCCAATAAGTCCCAAAATATTTCCCATAATGGTGATTGGTACCCAAACGACTCGAGTTTGGTCAGAGATAAATGATGGTTGAGAAATTAACACAAATGTGGCTATAGCAAACAAAATAGTTCCAATATATAAAAGATTTATTCCATCAGCTTCTATTGGATTTAAATTTTTTGAATCAATATTGATTTTTTTCACGCTAGCCCTTTAAATGCTTTGACAATTTGTTCAGCATGATCAACTGGATGTTTAGCATAAATTCTTAACCAGTCAGCAAGTGTGTATTTGCCTCGCTCGGAATGCAATCCTTCTTTAGCTAAATCTGCCACCGTGATTTGATTTAAAACATCAAGACTTGAGGCGCGAACTGCTTTATAAACAGCAAGAGAATTCTTAATGTCGAAGCTCTGATAACCCAGGGCTGGGGTGATCGCCCAATTACCTTCGTCATAACCCACCAAAGTTGGAATTGTTTTTTCTGCTAACAGACTTCTCAATCTGGAATATGAACTAGTTTCAGAATCTGCCAAGTGGTGTATGACCATGCGGGCAGACCAACCATCAGTTGCTCGATTATCTAAATCGCTTCCTTGGGATAAGGCTTCTTCAACCGAGGTGGTCGCGGAGGCGTAGTTAGAAATCGCTATTTTTAAGTCGTTGACATCCATGTGTCACAGCATAACTCTGACATAATTGATTTCACCATGAGATTCTTAATAAAGATTGCCGCTGTTGCGCTAGCCGTGTGGGTGACCACCATGATCGTGCCGGGAATTCAAGTTACTGGCGGATTGAAGAACTACTTAATCATTGCTTTAGTTTTAGCTGTAATTAACGCCACCTTGGGAACTTTGTTGAAAGTGCTGACTTTGCCCCTTGCTTTCTTATCCCTGGGAATTTCACTTTTAGTAGTTAATACCGCCATGTTGTTGATTACAGATCGAATTAATGAAAACATGACAATTACTGGTTTTTCAGCTGCTTTCTTTGGCGCAATCTTGATTTCAATTATTTCAAGTGTTATCACGCAAATTACGACTAAAACTATTTAAATTCATCGCTTTACGGTGCCAGTGTGACTGTTGTTCTTATGATGCAATACAATTAAAATCGTTGAAACAAAAGTTTCATCGTTATCCCCGCTAAAACGCTTAAAAAGCGTTTACTTGCGAGTCTTGGCAGTAAATAGATCGAATCAGGATCTTTTCGAGACGCGCTAGTCGTCTCGAAAGTAGTTAAATTCATGTCATTTTTTGATTTAGGGGTAAACCCCGCAATAGTTAAAACCCTCTCCAAATCAGGGATCAATGATCCTTTTCCAATTCAAAAAGCAACGTTGCCCGATGCCATTAGTGGCAAAGATGTTTTAGGTCGCGGCCAAACCGGTTCAGGTAAAACACTTGCCTTTGGTTTAGCGGTGCTAACAAAACTTGCTGAACGCAAAGCAAAACCTAATCATCCTTTAGCAATTATTTTGTCGCCTACTCGTGAATTGGCTATGCAAATTAACGATGTAATTGCACCCTTGGCCCAAGCAGTGCAACTAAATTCTCGTTTAATTGCCGGTGGCATGCCTTATGGAAATCAAATTCAAGCTTTAAGACAAGGTGTGCCAATTTTAGTTGCCACACCTGGTCGCTTAATTGATTTGATGGAACAAAAGCATGTTTCACTTTCTGAAACAGAAATTGTGGTTCTTGATGAAGCCGATCAAATGGCTGACATGGGATTTTTACCAGCCATGAAAGAAATTCTTAATGCTTGTAAACCAAAAGGTCAAAGATTACTTTTCTCAGCAACACTTGATAGAGGTGTTGATGGTTTAGTGAAAAAATATTTGAATAATCCTGTTACTCATTCTGTTGATTCAGATAAAGCATCTGTTTCAACTATGGAACATCACGTATTAGTGATTCATCCCAATGACAAAGAACTCATCACAGCCCAAATTGCGGCACGTGAAGGAAAAACTATTTTGTTTGTGCGCACCCAACATGGTGCAGATAAATTAGCGCAAAAACTTGCCCACGCCGGTGTTCCAGTTGGAGCACTTCATGGTGGGAAATCACAATCTGTAAGAACCAGAACTTTAGCGGCATTTAAATCAGGAGAAACTCCTGCTTTAGTTGCCACAGATGTTGCAGCACGTGGAATTCACGTTGATGATGTTTCTTTAGTTGTACATGTTGATCCACCACAAGATCCCAAAGATTATTTGCATCGTGCAGGAAGAACTGCAAGAGCTGGAGAATCTGGGGTAGTGGTAACACTGACTACAACTCGTCAACAAAATACTGTGCGCGGTTTAACTGATAAAGCAGGAGTTAAACCAAAAATTACTCGCGTTAAACCTTCAGGCAGAGAATTAATTGAAGTAACAGGATCTCGTGAACCAAGTGGAGTGCCTTGGATTGCACCAGCTACCAAAGAGCGTCACGATAATCAAAAGGGTGGACCAAGAAAAAGAAGATCAAGACCGCGTCCACACGAAAGACGTCGTCGTCCTCGCTAATTAAAAGTAATTAATTCCAGAACGAATTAATTGAATTCCTAGTGCTAACAGTAAAACGGCAGCAACTCTAACCAGTAATTGGTAAACCCAATGTGGCATCTTGTTTCGAGAGGTTCCTAAACCCCAAGCAAGAATTGCTTTGCTTCCTACTAACAATAAATAGAAACCGAATAAGAATCCGGCAGCATCCCAAAAACCTTTATTCCAGCCTGCGCTTAAGAGTGTTCCACCAGCGGTCATCCAAAATAACCAAGCTGAAGGACTTATAAAATTAGTTAAAACTGCTTTCAATAATGTTGTTTTAGTTGAGCCCAGTGAATTTTCAATATTAATTTTTGTTTGGGGATCAATTTTTCCAGCCAGCCAAGATTCGTAGGCAAAATAAATCAAAACTAATGCACCCACAATGCTCAAGAAACCAAGGGCAGATTCGTTAACTTGTCGTAACACAAATAAAGAAATCACAATGATCGGTAAGTCAGTCAGCAACGGAGAAAAGGCCACTCTTAAACCATGAGCAGTACCACCACGCAAAGAAGCAGAAATTACTAAAGCCAATAAAGGTCCGGGTGCTAAACCCACTCCCAGACCCAGTAATAAACCTTGAATTAAATATTCCATTTAATTAGTGTGCAGCATCTGCTGCACTTTGTCCACGTTCTTTTAGTTTGTTGTTGGGTAACATGACCGCAAAAATTATAGAGAATGAGACCACAATTGCACCCACAAAGAACACCAGTGACATGGAATTAGCGAAACCTTCCAAGATCGGATGAATCAAAACTCGATTAGCACTAGCTAACCAAGAAGTGTCATCAAATCCACTAGGAGAAGATTGCACTGCTTGCAATAAGCCCACAGTCTCTGCGTTAGCAGGATCTTGTAATGCTTTTTGGTATTCAGGTTGCGCAACTGCTGCAGCAAAGGAAGTTGTGGTTTCTTTGCCAACTTTTCCAAACAAAATAGAAATAAAAGCCGCAGTTCCCACTGTTGCTCCAAGTTGTCTAAATAGTGTGACCGAAGAAGTTGCAACTCCAAGATCTTTCATAGAAACCGCATTTTGAACTGCAATTACTAATGGCTGTAATACGCCACCTAGTCCTAGTCCAAATGCATATGACAAGACAGCAATCCACCAATACGAAGTATCAGCATTAAAGGTTGTCATCAAAGCTAAGGAAATAGTCAAGAGAATAGTTCCGGCAACAGGCAATATTTTGTATTTTCCAGTCTTTGAAATTAAGATGCCTGAGAAAATAGAACCACTCATTATTCCAAAAGTCAGTGGTAATAACTCAAGTCCTGCTTTTGTGGGAGAAGATCCTCCAACAATTTGTAAATAAAGTGGCAACATTGCTAATCCACCAAACATGCCCGCACCGGTAATTACACCGATTACTGCAATAAGTGAAAATGTTTTGTCCTTAAACAAACGAAGTGGTAACAATGCCTCATCTTGCATTCTGTTTTCAAAATAAACAAAAAGTAGCAAGCTGATAATTCCTATTACATAGCAAATTATTGAATTGCTACTTGTCCAACCCCAAATTCGTCCTTCTTGAGCAACTAGCAGTAGAGGGACTAATCCAGTAGATAAAGAAACAGCACCCCACCAATCAATTGCGTGATTTACTCTTTGAAAGTTTGGAATGTGAAGAGTTCTGCTAACAACAAACAATGCAACTAAACCAATTGGAACGTTTACAAAGAAAACCCAACGCCAACCAGTTAAGCCAAGAATTGATTCTTGTCCGGCAAGAAATCCTCCAACGATTGGTCCAATCACACTTGATGAACCAAACACTGCAATGAAATAACCTTGATACTTAGATCTTTCTCTGGGAGGAACTATGTCACCAATAATTGCTAAGGCCAAGGTGAATAAACCACCTGCACCTAAACCTTGAATTGCTCTAAATACTGCTAATTGGTACATAGAGAACGCAAAAGCACTTAATGCAGAACCAACAATAAATATTGAGATGGCCCAAACAAATAATGGTTTGCGACCAAAAATGTCGCTTAGTTTTCCGTATAACGGAGTTGTAATCGTGGAAGTAATCAAATAGGCAGTGGTTGCCCAAGCTTGAATTGATAAACCTTTGAGATCATCACCAATTGTTCTAATTGCGGTTGCAACAATTGTTTGATCTAGCGCAGCTAAGAAAAGTCCCAACATAAGTCCCACAAGGATTGGTACTACTTCTTTGTGATCTAGGTAGGTATTTGATTGGTCTTTACTTGCGGAATATTCACTCATGTTGCACATCTTGCTATGTATATAGAGAAGATGGCTCAGTGAGGCTGGATTGCTCTAAGTTCTGGCTAGGTCAAGGGCATATTTTTACTCAGCAATCTTTCTGTGCTCACAAGTGACTTAATATTGAGTTATGAGCACAAAGAAAATTTCACTAATTCTTACTCTTGCTTTGCTCGCAGCGCTCAACCCTTTTCCAGGTGCAGCTGTTGAAAACAATGAATTAGCCAGTTCAGTTTTAGAGCCATCAAAATATGTGAAGGGTGATAAAACAGCAATTGAAAACCTGATCACCAGCCAATTAAGTAATCGACTTTTTTCTACCGGATATGGAATTTCAATTCGAGACAACACTGATGGAACAATTTTGTTTGAAAGTAATGCCCAAAATTCGATGCTGCCCGCTTCCCTTACAAAGTTATATACCGCAGCTAGTACAGCAATCACTCTTGATCCCGATGCCAGATTTGTGACAAAAGTAAAATATTTAAACAATAATGTTTATTTAGTGGGCGGAGCAGATCCGCAACTTGGAACTGAAAGTAACCCCACTCAAGCAGACTTAGCAGATTTAGCAAAAGAAACTGCGCAAAAATTAAAAGAGTTCAACGTTTTTGAAGTCAATGTGTTTATCGATGATGCAATTCTTGGTCCACTACAAAGACCAGCTGACTGGGAAGATACGTATTTTCAAAGCAGCGAAATTCATTTAATTTCAGCTTTGAATATTGATGACCCCAGTGCGCCAGCTAAAGCACCGGTAGATCCAAGTATTACAACTGGGCAAAAATTTGCATTCTATTTAATTAAAAACAACATTAAAGTTAATGGTTTCGTTAACAGAAAAAATGCTCCTAAAGATGCGTTTGAACTATCTACCCAATACTCCAAATCAGTGTCACAACTTATTGAAGACACATTAATGATTTCAAATAATCAAGATGCAGAAATTCTTGCTCGAGTTACTTCCTTGGTTTCAGAAAACGATCCTTCCACAAAGGCTGCAACTGAATTAGTGCTCAAGGATGTTGAACTGTTAGGTATTTCAAGTGTTGATAATGCAATCACCGATGCAAGTGGTTTGAGTAGATCAAATAAAATTTCACCATCAGATTTAAGCGAAATAATTTATAAGAGTATTAAAAACCCGGTAATCACCAAAGTTAATAAAGGTGAAACTTCAAAATTTATGATTGCTCCAATTTTGCCAATCACTCCTGATCCTTGGTCTGTATTTACAGGACTGCCCACTGGTCACGGATTGGGAACTATGAAGAAAAGATTCGACGAAAATAATTCTGCGGGCCGAGGTAAGGTACGCGCAAAAACAGGATCTTTAAACAGAGTAATAACTTTGGCAGGAACAATCACCACTAAAGATAATGTATTTCTTTCATTTGCAATTCTAGTTAACAGAGTTGAAGAACCAGAAAATGTTAGAGAAGCTATTGATAATTTGCTTAATGAATTAGCAGAATGTAATTGCGCCCCTACTAAATGACAACTCCTCCAATTGAATTGCAAAACGCAGTTCAAAATCTATTAAAAGATTTTGAAGCTGGAGATTTTGTTTTTGTTGGCTGTTCAGGTGGAGCAGATTCACTAGCACTGGCTTGGACCACAGCAGTGGTAGGCAAAAGATTAGATCTAAAAACTGGTGTGATTATTGTGGACCATCAATTGTTTTCTAAATCAAATGAAGTTGCCTTAAATGCTAAAAAACAATGTGAAGAACTAGGAATCGATGAAGTAATTATCAAGAAAGTAAATGTTGAACAAACTAATGAAGGCTTAGAAGCTGCCGCTCGAGTTTCTCGTTACGAAGCTTTTGAAAATGTTTTGCACGAAACAAACGCTAAAGCAATTCTGCTTGCTCATACCCAAGATGATCAAGCAGAAACAGTTTTAATGAGACTCTCCCGAGGAAGTGGTGCCAAATCACTTTCTGGGATGACAGCTGTCTCCGGAAAGTATTTAAGACCATTTTTACATTTAAGAAAAAAACAAGTTCACGATTCATTAGATCTAATCGGAATGAAAGCATGGCAAGATCCAGCCAATGTGGATAATCAATTCTTGAGAGTAAAAGTTAGACAAGAACTCATGCCTAAACTAATTGAAGTATTAGGGGAAGGCGCCATTAGTTCATTAGATAAAACTGCTCAGCTACTAAGAGTTGATAATCAAGCTCTTGAGGATTTAGCTCATCAATTTGTGGATTCTCAACCAGATGTGAAAACTAATGGCTTAAAGATCAGTGAACTAGAAAAACTTCCCGAAGCAATCAGAACTAGAGTCATTAGAATTAGTGGCATTGCCTCAGGAGTGCACCCGGGACCTTTTTCATTCGAACACGTTGAGGCTATTGATGCTCTTGTTAAGAATTGGCATGGGCAAGGAAATGTGGATTTACCAGGTTTCATTCAAGCAACCAGAGTTGATGCAACATTAAGATTCCAAGTATCCAAGCACTAATACTCCAAAGGAAATAATGAAAATTCAAGATATTCAAAATGAAGTAGTCAGAGAAGTAGTTAGTGAACAAGACATAGATAACAAACTTGGAGAAATAGCAAAACTTATTGAGAAAGATTATGAAGGTAAAGATTTACTTCTAGTCGGAGTGCTTAAAGGTGCAGTTATGTGTATGGCTGATTTAAGTCGCCATTTATCAAGACATTTAGAAATGGATTGGATGGCCGTTTCTACTTACGGACACGGAACTACCTCAACAGGGGTGGTAAGAATATTGAAAGATTTAGATACCGACATCGAAAACAGACATGTCTTAATTGTTGAAGACATCTTGGATTCTGGTTTAACACTTTCATGGCTTAAAAATAACTTATCTACCAGAGGCCCCGCCTCAGTTGAAATTTTTACGCTGCTGAGAAAACCAGACGCACTAAAAATTCACGTAGAACCTAAATATGTGGGTTTTGATATCCCGAATGAATTTGTGATTGGTTATGGCTTGGATTATGCAGAGAAGTACAGAAATTTACGTTCCATCGCCACTTTGCACCCAGACGTGTACACCCAAAAGTCCTAACGCGTAACATCAAAGGTGAGGGCAAATTTGCCAATCACCCAGCTGTTACGGAGGATGGGGTTTTTAAACCCTACAAATAGATGAAAGCAACTAAGTTTTTTAGAGGTCCACTTTTCTGGATCACTGTTGCAATCACTTTGGTCTTATTAGGAAGCAATGTTCTGTCTTCCTCTACTGCTCCAGAAACAATTACTACTTCCCAAGCTGTCTTAGCTATCCAAAAAGATCAAGTTAAAAGTGTCAAATTAATTGATCGCGATCAAAGAATCGAAATTATTTTTAAGGATGATAAGAAAGCAAAAGCTGATTACATCACAGGTCAAGGTGTTCAATTACAAGAACTCTTACAAGCAAAAGTCGAACGAGGCAGTATTGCGCAAGATGGATACGACACAGTAGTTCCTAAAGACAACTTCTTGGTTAGCTTGCTGTTCTCATTGTTACCTATTGCGTTAGTTATTTTCTTACTCTTTTTCTTCATGGGACAAATGCAAGGCGGAAATCGAGTAATGAATTTTGGTAAAGCAAAAGCAAGATCCATCAACAAAGACATGCCTAAGACCACATTTTCTGATGTTGCTGGCGCAGAAGAAGCTGTTGAAGAGTTAGAAGAAATAAAAGAATTCTTAGCTGAGCCTGCAAAATTTCAAGCAGTTGGTGCCAAAATTCCCAAAGGTGTTCTACTTTATGGACCTCCTGGAACTGGTAAAACACTTTTAGCAAGAGCAGTAGCTGGTGAAGCTGGTGTTCCATTCTTTTCAATCTCTGGTTCAGATTTCGTAGAAATGTTTGTCGGAGTTGGAGCAAGTAGAGTTAGAGATTTATTTGAACAAGCAAAAGCAGCAGCACCGGCAATTATTTTCGTTGACGAAATTGATGCAGTAGGAAGACAACGTGGTGCAGGTTTAGGTGGCGGTCATGATGAACGTGAACAAACTTTAAATCAGTTACTTGTTGAAATGGATGGTTTCGATGTAAATGTCGGAGTTATTCTTATTGCGGCCACTAACAGACCAGATGTTTTAGATCCAGCATTATTACGTCCAGGAAGATTTGATCGACAAATTGCTGTGGAAAGACCAGACTTAAAGGGTCGTGAAAAGATTTTACAAGTTCACGCTAAAGGTAAACCAATTGCAGATGATGTGAATCTGCATGATTTTGCCAAAAGAACCCCCGGTTTTACTGGAGCAGATTTAGCAAACGTACTTAACGAAGCTGCTTTGTTGACTGCTCGTACCGGAAAGAAATTTATTGATGCCCTAATTGTTGATGAAGCAATTGATCGAGTAATTGCTGGTCCACAAAAACGAACCAGATTAATGAATGACAAAGAAAGATTAATTACTGCTTATCACGAAGGTGGACATGCATTAGTTGCTGCCGCACTTCCTAACACTGATCCAGTTCATAAAATTACAATTTTGCCAAGAGGTAGAGCTCTTGGTTACACCATGGTTTTACCGGAACAAGACTCCTATTCAACAACCAGAAATCAAATGCTTGATCAACTTGCTTACATGTTGGGTGGTCGTGCTGCTGAAGAAATGGTGTTTCATGATCCAACAACTGGTGCATCAAATGACATTGAAAAAGCTACAGGTGTTGCTAAAGCCATGGTTACTCAATATGGCATGACTGAAAGATTAGGTGCCATTAAATACGGTACTGAAGGAAGAGACGTTTTCTTAGGTAGAGATTTAAATCATCAAAGAGATTATTCTGAAGACGTGGCAGCAGCAATTGATGAAGAAGTTAGAAAACTCATTGATAATGCCCATCATGAAGCTTATGCAATTCTTGATTTAAACCGAGCAACTTTAGATAAATTAGTTGTTGAACTTCTTGAAAAAGAAACACTTGATAAAGAAGAAGTTGCAAAAATATTTGAAAAACTAAAGCGTAGCCCTAATCGCCCGGCTTGGACTGGTTCAAATAAACGCAAACCATCTAAAAAAGGTCCCGTTAAAGCACCGGTTCGTTTAGTCAAACCCGAGGACACTAAAGCATCATTGGAGCACCCAAGTCAGACACAGAAATCAAGTGGGGCAGTAGCCAACGAAGTAAAAAATTCAAAAAATAAATAAAACATTATGAATGAAAAAACTCGTATCAGTCCAAATGCTGATCCTTTAGCAGATATTGATCCTGCTCAAAGACAAAACTTTGATCAACAAAAAATTGAAAATGCAATCAGGGAAATTATAATTGCTATAGGTGAAGATCCAGATAGAGATGGATTACAAGACACACCAGCAAGGGTTGCCCGAGCTTATAAAGAAATGTTTGCCGGACTTTATGAAAGACCAGAGGATGTACTAGCAACAACTTTTGATTTAAATCATAATGAATTAGTAATTGTTAAAAATATTGATATTTTTTCTGTCTGCGAACATCACTTATTACCCTTTGTGGGCAAAGCTAGTGTTGGATATATTCCCAATAACAATGGCCAAATAACTGGTTTGTCAAAATTAGCTCGATTGATTGATGTTTATGCTAAGCGACCACAAGTTCAAGAAAGATTAACTTCTCAAGTTGCAGATGCATTGATGAGAATTCTTAAACCACAAGGTGTGATTGTGGTTATTGAATGTGAACATTTTTGTATGAGTATGCGCGGAGTGAATAAACCAGGTTCGAAAACTACCACCTCAGTTGTGCGCGGAAAATTAGAAGATCCAGCTCTCAGACACGAAGCATTAACACTTATCTCCCATAACTCATGAGTCAAGGCTCACGCCGCCAACCAGCAGGTCTTTCACCAACATTGGCGAAGCTGAATAGATGCTTAGTAGTTGGTGTTTTAAATGTAACTCCTGATTCTTTTTCTGACGGGGGATTATTTAGTGATACCAATGCTGCAGTCAAATATGCACAAGATTTAATACAAAACGGGGCAGATTTAATTGACGTAGGTGGTGAGTCCACCAGACCTGGTGCTTCACGAATAACAACTTTGGAAGAACAAAAAAGAGTAATTCCAGTAATTAAAGAATTAACTAGTTTAGGAATTATTACCAGCATTGACACAATGAGTAGTGAAACAGCTTTAGTAGCGGTTAATGCTGGAGCGCAAATGGTAAATGACGTCAGTGGGGGTTTGGCTGATGAAAATATGCATAAATGTGTTGCAGATTTAAATGTTCCCTACGTCCTAATGCATTGGCGTGGACACTCAACAGTGATGGATAATTTAGCAACTTATTCCGATGTTGTCACAGAAGTAGTAAACGAAATTCAAATTCAAGTGGATAAGGCCATAAAATCTGGAATAGATAGAAATAAAATTGTGATTGATCCTGGTTTAGGTTTTGCAAAAAACCCAGAACATAACTGGGAAATATTGAAAAAATTCAACGAATTACATCACCTAAATCTGCCAATTTACATTGGAGCCTCTCGAAAGAGATTCTTGACCGATTTTGCAATCCCCCGGGGATCCTTGGAACCAAAGGATAGAGACATTGCCACTTCGATAATCACTTCTTATGTTTCTTTGAATGGCGCCTGGGCAGTTCGGGTGCATGATGTTTCGGCTAATTCAGCAGCAGTTAAAATAATGAACCTAGTTAAGGAAACCTGATGGCTGTAGACAAAATTACGCTCACTGGGCTCAAAGTGTATGGATATCACGGGGTATTAAAAAAAGAAAGAAAAAAAGGTCAAGAATTTATCGTTGATATTTCTGTTTCTTACAAATCGAATAAAGCAGTTGATACCGATGATATAGAATACGCAATTAATTATTCAGAAATCGCCCTGATAGCTAAACAAGTAATTGAAGGTGAGCCTAAAAATCTTATTGAAAAAGTTGCGGATGATATCGCTACTAAAATAATTGAAAAATTTGATGTTAAAACAGTAAGAGTTACATTGCATAAACCTAATGCTCCTTTAGATGTGATATTTGACGACGTAAGCGTGAGTGTAGAAAGAATGAAATGAAAGCAATAGTTGCTCTAGGATCTAACCTGGGTGACAGATTTAATTTTTTGCAAAATGCGGTAATTGAAATCAATGCGATAAGTCAAACTAAAGTGACAAATATTTCTAGTGTTTATGAAACTCTTCCTGTAGGTGGGCCAGCCCAAGATAACTATTTAAATGCAGTTATTAGTTTGGAAACCTCATTAAACGCAGAAGAATTACTTCTCAAGTTATTAATAATTGAATTAAATTTAGGCAGAGAAAGAACTATAACTTGGGGTCCAAGAACAATTGATTTAGATTTAATTGATTTCGAAAACCAATCAATTAATAGTCCAAATTTAGTGTTACCCCATCCCAGAGCTCACGAAAGATGTTTTGTCATGAAACCTTGGGTTGAGATAGATCCAGCAGCTAACCTGGGAGACACCAGAATTGAAGAAATCTTAAGAAAGTTAGATTGCACTGGAGTTAACCTTTTTCCAACTAAACTGGTGAATCAATGAAGCCCACCACAGCAAAAAACATTCTTAGTTTCATGTTTATTTCAATGATTGTTGGTTATTTTTTAACAAGTATTTATGAGAATTTAACTAGTTCCTACCTTCCTGTAAGCAGCAACACCATTATTGCTTTGACAATATTAAATTTTGCTTTGCTTTATTGGATCATTATTTTCAAGAATCGTTTGAGTGAGGCAAGAGATAAGAATCAAGTAATTTCACAAAGGAAAGCCCCACCCCATCCTTTGGTAGCAGCTCGAACAGTTGCATTGTCTTTTGCTGGGAGCAGAGCAGCTTGTTTGATATTAGGATTTTATTTTGGAATGATTTTGAATTTATTGCCAAATGTTGAACTGAGTCCAATAAAGTCACGGATTTTTATGGCCCTAATAATAATTGCATTAAGTGGACTCTTGCTTGGACTTTCGTTATGGTTAGAAAAGATCTGTCGGATAAAAGATTCAGATGACAAACCGGGCGATAACGCATCTTTTGCCTAAAGAATAGAGTTCAGATATGACTCTGCTGGTTCATGGTAATGCTGAACTTCGTTTGGCTATGAATGGTTTAGGTAGCAATATTTGTCTTGTTCCCACCATGGGAGCACTTCACGAAGGTCATGGGGCATTAATTGATGCTGCAAAAGATTTTGCGGGCAAAGACGGGTGTGTAGTCGTAAGTGATTTTGTTAACCCAAAACAATTTGGACAAGAAGAAGATTTTGAAAAATATCCTAGGAATCTTGAAAGTGATTTAAAAATTGCACACAGTGCCGGGGCACACATTTTGTGGGCACCAGGTGTTGAAGATGTTTATCCAGGCCAATGGCCTTTAGATATCGAATCTGATCCAAGATTTGAAATAATGGAAGGAAGAAGTCGTCCCGGACACTTTGCCGCAGTGATCGAAGTTGTCACTCGTTTGTTCGACATTGTGCAACCAAATGTTGCTGTCTTTGGTGAAAAAGATTTTCAACAATTAATTTTTATTTCCGAGATGGCCCAAAAACGTGATCCACAAATTGGAATTTTGGCAGTACCAACTAAACGAGCAGCTGACGGTTTAGCACTTTCCAGTAGAAATGTTTACCTCTCTTCTGATCAAAGAAACGTGGCCCATTTGATTCCCGATGCATTAAAAAAAGCAGTGCAACTAGCAAGTAAAGGTGCAACTCAATCTGAGATCAAAAAAACAGTGACAGAAATTATCAATACTTCTGATCTAATTGAAATTGATTATCTTGAAATATTGACCAATGATTTGACCGAACTAAAAACAGGAATAGTGGGTAGAATTCTAATTGCCGTTAAACTGGGCAACACCCGCTTAATCGATAACATGCCAATTCTCTTACAGGATAAAAATGACTCAAATTAATTTGGTACAAAGGTTAAATTCAACCGAACCTGGGTGGACCATAAATGCTGATGTGATTGTTATCGGTTCAGGAATTGCAGGTTTAACTGCAGCTCTTTCAGCTCGGGCAAAAGGTTTATCGGTTTTATTGCTCACTAAAGATGTGTTATCCACTAGTTCAACTTCTTGGGCGCAAGGTGGAATTGCTGCAGCACTTGGTCCAGGAGATTCACCCGACCAACATTTTCAAGACACCTTGGAAGCTGGTGCTGGTTTATGTGATCAAGATTCAGTAAAAATTCTTGTCCAAGAAGGACCTGCAGCGGTGCGAAGATTAATTAATTTAGGCGCAACTTTTGATTTAGATTCATCAGGCAACGTGGCATTAACTAGAGAAGGTGGACACAGAAGACATCGCATTGCCCATGCAGGTGGTGATGCCACTGGAGCAGAAATATCACGCGCCCTTGTTGCCAAAGTTTTAGCTGATCCCAAAGTAAGAATTTTTGAACACGCACTTGTACTTGATTTATTAAAAGATAAATTTGAAAGAGTTTGCGGAGTTACTTTGCACGTGATGGGTAAAGGAAGAATTGATGGAGTGGGTGCCGCGTTAGCTCGAGCAGTAATTTTAGCAACGGGTGGACTGGGTGCAGTTTTTGAACAAACCACAAATCCTTTAGTAGCAACTGGTGATGGGGTGGCACTGGCATTAAGAGCTGGCACAACTGTGGCCGATTTAGAATTTGTGCAATTTCATCCCACAGTGTTATGGGTAGGACCAGACTCCAGAGGATCTCAACCCTTAATAAGTGAAGCAGTTCGTGGCGAGGGCGCAATATTAAGAAATATAAATGGTGAAGCTTTTATGTCTAAGATTCACCCCATGAAAGATTTAGCTCCCAGAGATGTGGTGGCTCACGCCGTTCATGAAGAAATAATTAAAAGTGGTAAACCATTTGTTTATTTAGATGGCACAAAACTTGGAAAAGATATTTGGCTAAATAGATTTCCCAACATTTTATTGAGTTGTCAGGAAATAGGAATTGATCCGCTAGTTGAAATGATTCCGGTTGTTCCAGCAGCACATTATGCATCTGGCGGAGTTATTTCAGATATGACCGGAAGAACGGATATTCCAGGATTATTTGCAGTGGGAGAATGCGCTAGTACTGGTGTGCATGGAGCAAATAGGTTAGCTTCAAATAGTTTGCTTGAAGGACTTGTTGTGGCTGAGAGAATTGCCCAGCATTTAATTGACCTACCAGCACAAAGTGAACCGTTAATAGATAATATTCCCTCAAATTTGATTGACGGTAAAGCCAGAAAAGAAATAACTGCCACAACCACTAAAGGTGCCGGTGCGGTAAGAAATTCTCAAGGTTTGCAACAAACAATTAACAATCTCGCACAATTAGCAACCAAGACCACCAATCTTGCTTCCACTCAAAGTTGGGAAGCAACAAATTTATTAACAGTTTCAAGTTTTCTTTCAAATGCTGCTCTGCGACGTGAAGAAAGTAGAGGTTCTCATTGGAGAACAGATTTTCCAGCCAGAAATGATGAAAGGTGGCTGGTGAGAATCCAAGGAAAATTAAATGAAGGTAAATTAGAACTTTCAGAAAAAGCTATCGGAAAGAAATAACAAATGACAACTAAAGAGCAGGTTTATGAAGATTTACGCGAAGCCGGACTGGAACCTGAGTTAGTTCAAGCACTAGTCGATCTAGCAATTTCTGAAGACTTAATGGGTGGAAGCGATGTCACCTCCCTTGCTACTATTCCTGAAACCCAAATTTCGGAACTAGATTTAGTGACAAGATCATCGGGAGTAATTGCAGGTATTGATATTGCAGCATTAGTGTTTCTTTCTATAAGTGATAACAAAATAGCCGTCGAAAAATGTGTAACAGATGGTAGCGCAGTCGATTCGAAAACCTGTTTGTTAACAGTGAAAGGTCGAACCATTGATTTATTAGCAGCTGAAAGAACAGCTCTTAATTTTTTAGGACACTTAAGTGGAATTGCCACAACAACCAACAAATGGGTTAAAGAAATAGCTGGGACCAATTCCCAAATACGTGATACCAGAAAAACCACACCAGGTTTACGACTTTTAGAAAAATATGCTGTCAAAGCCGGTGGGGGCACCAATCACCGTATGAGTTTAAATGATCAAGCACTAATTAAAGATAATCACATCATCGCAGCAGGTTCAATTAAGAAAGCTGTTGAGAAAGTTAGGGATAAATTTCCTGAAATTGAATTTGAAATAGAAGTGGATAATTTAACTCAACTTGATGAAGCATTAGCAGCCCAGGCACAACTAATTTTGTTAGATAATTTCGCTTTTGATGATTTGCAGAAAGCAGTGGGAATTGTTAATAAAAAAGCCAAACTTGAGGCTAGTGGCGGCTTAACTTTAGAAAATGCCCGCAAAATTGCTGAGACTGGTGTGGACTTTCTAGCCGTGGGTGCCTTAACCCATTCGGCGCCAGTGTTGGATATAGGTGGTGACCTGAGAACTGTTCGCTAAATACGCGAACTAATTTGGAGTTGCTAGGAGAGTAATAAATGTTGTTAGCAATAGATGTTGGTAACACCAACACAGTTTTAGGTCTTTATGACAATGAAAAACTTATTCAAAATTGGCGAATAAAAACAGATACTAATTCCACTGCTGATGAATTAATTTTAACTTATAACGGTTTATTAAAAGATCAACCCAAAGTTACCGGAATATCATTGTGCTCAACTGTTCCCTCAGTCTTAAGAGAAATGCGGTGGATGCTGGAAAGATATTTTCCTGAAGCTAAAACTGTAATTATTGAACCAGGGACAAAAACTGGGGTGCCCATTATTACTGATAACCCTAAAGAAGTTGGTGCTGATCGAATTGCTAATTCTTTAGCAGTATTTGAAAGACACGGTGGACCTTCAGTGGTAGTTGATTTTGGAACATCAACAAATTTTGATGTGGTCAGTGAAAAAGGTGAATTCCTAGGTGGAGCACTTGCTCCCGGAATTGAAATTTCTTTAGAAGCTTTAGCTAATAGGGCAGCACAACTGCGAAAAGTTGAATTTGTGAAACCAAGAAGTGTTATTGGTAAAAATACTGTTGAGGCATTGCAGTCAGGTGCTCTTTATGGATTTGCGGGCCAAGTTGATGGAATTTTGCAAAGAATAATTGCTGAGATTGGTCCGTTAAAAGCAGTTGTTGCAACTGGTGGTCTTGCACCATTGGTTGTTGAAGAATCAAGCACCATTACTCATCACGAACCAGACTTGACCTTGGAAGGCTTACGGTTAGTTTTCGAAAAGAACAAGTAGTCTAGTTTTCTATGAGCAACGATGCCCCAGAGGATTTGAACGAACAAGAACAAATCCGTCGCGAAAAACTTGCCAGAATTCAATCCCAAGGTATCGATCCTTTCCCAGTTGGTTTCAAACCAGATCACACATTCTTAGAAGTTAGAAATGAAAACAAAGATTTAGCACCAGAGGCAAAAACTGGAAAAATAGTTTCGATAGCTGGTCGAGTAATGCTTAATCGCATTGCAGGAAAATTAATTTTTGCCACCTTGAGAGATGGTTCAGGTGATTTGCAAGTGATGATTGCAGCAGATGCCGTTGGGGAAGAATCTGTTGAACTTTGGAAAGAAATCGTCGATTTAGGTGATCATGTTGGGTTAACTGGTGAAGTTGTAACAACAAAGCGAGGAGAACTTTCTGTAAAGGCCAGTAAATGGTTAATTACAAGTAAATCTTTAAAACCATTACCTGATAAACATCATGGATTAAATGATCCTGAACAAAGAGTACGAATGCGTTACCTAGATTTAATTGTTAGACCAGAAGCAAGAGAGATGCTTCACCTTAGATCTAAAGTTGTTTCCAGTATTAGAAAATCGTTAACTGATCGAGGTTTTGTTGAAGTAGAAACCCCAATGTTACAAGTACTGCACGGGGGAGCAAATGCTCGTCCATTTAAAACTCATATCAATGCTTATGACATAGAATTATTTTTACGAATTGCACCAGAGCTTTATTTGAAACGTTTACTGGTAGGTGGCGTAGATAGAGTATTTGAAATCAATAGAAACTTTAGAAACGAAGGTGCCGATACATCGCATAACCCTGAATTCACCATGCTGGAGATGTACCAGGCATATGGCGACTATGAAGTAATGCGTGAACTTACTCAACACTTAATTCAAGAGGCAGCTAAGAATGTTTTTGGCAAAGAAATAGCTAGACATTGGGATGATGAAGGAAACCAAACTGAGCACGACATCAGTGGTCAATGGCCGGTAGTAAAAGTTTATGAAGGATTAGCTAAAGCAACGGGTGAAACAATTAATGCCGATACAGATGAAAAAACTTTAAGAAATGTATGCGACAAATTAAAAATTTCTCATGATCCTAAATGGACTAGAGGCCAAGTGGTGTTAGAACTTTATGAACACTTATTGGAAGACAAAACAGTTCTGCCTACTTTTTATATTGATTTTCCAACCGATGTTGCTCCTTTAACTAGACAGCACCGAGAAGATAACAGAGTTGCAGAGCGCTGGGATTTGGTTGCCTTTGGTGCAGAGATTGGTACCGCTTACACAGAATTAAATGATCCAATCGAACAAAGAAAAAGATTAACTGAGCAAGCCAAGCTTGCTGCCGGTGGCGATGTGGAAGCTATGCAAATAGATGAAGATTTCTTACGAGCACTTGAATATGGAATGCCTCCAGCTGGTGGACAGGGAATGGGAATTGATCGAGTCTTAATGATGCTCACAGGCAGAGGAATTAGAGAAACAGTTTTATTCCCGCTGGTTAAACCACAATAAAATGTCTGCACTATCAATTCGTCCGGCCAAGACATCTGATGTGTCAACCATCAGAAAACTTGTTGACACTTACGCACCAGAACGAAGATTACTTTCTAAAGCAACGGTTACTTTGTACGAAGCAGTTCCAGAATTTTTAGTAATTGAAAAAGATGATCAAGTAATTGGTGCAGGCGCAATTCACGTTTTGTGGGAAGACTTGGCTGAAGTAAGAACTGTGGCAGTGTTTCCTGAATTTAAAGATAAAGGAATTGGTTCGCAAATATTGGAAGCACTAATTAATAGAGCTAAAGAATTAGGTGTAAGAAGAGTATTTTGTTTAACCTTTGAAACAAAGTTTTTTGCTAAACATGGTTTTGCTGAAATTGAAGGCACACCTGTTGAACCAGAGATTTATCAACAGCTTCTACAGTCCTATGACGTAGGTGTGGCAGAGTTTTTAGATTTGGACAAAGTGAAACCAAACACATTGGGTAACACCCGAATGATCAAACACCTGTAATTTCGACCAAATATCCTTACCCCTACGTCTTGTTACCCATGGGGTAAATGAATACCACTTATAGGGATGTTTCCTCGATTTTTAGGTTGAATTTGCTAATTAAAACTAGAGACGTACTATAGATATAGAGGAAAAAACAAATTCCCCAAAGTTGATGCAAGGAGGCTTAAGTTAAATGTTCGAAAGATTCACTGATCGAGCAAGACGCGTAGTAGTTCTTGCGCAAGAAGAAGCCCGCATGCTCAACCACAATTACATTGGTACCGAACATATCCTTTTAGGTTTAATTCATGAAGGTGAAGGCGTTGCTGCTAAATCACTTGAATCATTAGGTGTTTCCCTTGAATCTGTTAGATCACAAGTTGAAGAAATTATTGGCCAAGGCCAACAAGCACCATCAGGACACATTCCTTTTACTCCTCGTGCCAAAAAAGTATTAGAACTTTCTTTAAGAGAAGCTTTACAATTAGGTCATAACTACATTGGCACAGAACACATTTTGCTTGGCCTTATTCGCGAAGGTGAAGGAGTAGCCGCTCAAGTTCTAGTCAAACTTGGCGCAGATCTAAATCGTGTTCGTCAACAAGTAATCCAATTACTTTCTGGTTACCAAGGAAAAGAACCATTAACTTCCGGTGCTCCAAATGAAGGAACCCCCTCAACTTCTTTAGTACTTGATCAATTTGGCAGAAACTTAACTCAAGCAGCTCGTGATGGAAAACTTGATCCAGTAATTGGTCGAGAAAAAGAAATTGAACGAGTAATGCAAGTACTTTCCCGTCGAACAAAAAATAATCCAGTTCTAATTGGGGAACCAGGTGTTGGTAAAACAGCAGTTGTTGAAGGACTTGCACAAAAAATTGTTAAAGGCGATATTCCAGAAACTTTGAAAGACAAACAGCTGTACACACTTGATTTAGGATCATTGGTTGCTGGATCTAGATACCGTGGAGATTTTGAAGAAAGATTAAAAAAAGTATTAAAAGAAATACGTACCCGCGGTGACATTATTTTGTTCATTGATGAAATTCACACCCTGGTCGGAGCAGGTGCTGCCGAAGGCGCCATTGATGCCGCATCAATTTTGAAACCAATGCTGGCTCGAGGCGAACTACAAACAATTGGTGCCACCACTTTGGATGAATACCGTAAATATGTTGAAAAAGATGCCGCATTAGAACGTCGCTTCCAACCTATTCAAGTTCAAGAACCTTCCGTTGCTCATGCAATTGAAATCTTAAGAGGTTTAAGAGATCGCTACGAATCACATCACAAAGTTACAATTACTGATTCTGCTTTAGTTTCTGCTGCCACCTTGGCTGATCGATACATCAATGATCGCCAATTACCAGATAAAGCAATTGATTTGATTGACGAAGCAGGTGCTCGTCTACGTATTAACAGAATGACTGCCCCACCTGATTTGAGAGAATTTGATAACAAAATTGCTGATGTGAGAAAAGAAAAAGAATCAGCTATTGATGCTCAAGACTTTGAAAAAGCTGCCGCATTGAGAGATAAAGAAAAGACCTTAATTTCTGAAAAGAATGAACGCGAACGTGAATGGAAAGCAGGCGATTTAGACATCGTTGCTGAAGTTGACGAAGATTTGATTGCAGAAGTATTAGCGATGTCAACGGGAGTGCCTGTTGCCAAGTTAACTGAAGCAGAATCCAAAAGATTGTTACGCATGGAAGAAGAACTACATAAACGTGTTATTGGTCAAGAAGATGCCATTAAAGCTTTGTCTAAATCAATTAGAAGAACTCGTGCTGGACTAAAAGACCCTAAAAGACCAGGTGGCTCATTTATTTTTGCTGGACCTTCTGGTGTTGGTAAGACCGAACTTTCTAAAACTTTGGCCCAATTCTTATTTGGTGATGAAAACGCATTAATCATGTTAGACATGTCTGAATATTCAGAACGTCACACTGTTTCAAGATTGTTTGGATCTCCTCCCGGATATGTGGGATATGAGGAAGGTGGACAGCTAACTGAAAAAGTTCGTCGTAAACCATTCTCAGTAGTGCTTTTTGACGAAGTTGAAAAAGCGCATCCAGATATTTTCAATTCACTGCTACAAATCTTGGAAGACGGTAAATTAACCGATTCTCAAGGTCGCATGGTTGATTTCAAGAACACAGTAATCATCATGACCACCAACCTTGGTAGCCGAGATATTTCTAAAGGTGTGGGTCTTGGTTTTTCAATGGGTGATGATGTTGAAGGAAGTTATGACCGCATGAAACTAAAAGTAAATGAAGAATTAAAACAACATTTCAGACCAGAATTCTTAAACCGACTAGATGACGTGATTGTGTTCCATCAATTAACTCGTCCAGAAATATTACAAATTGTTGAATTAATGATCACTTCCCTTGATGATCGTTTGAAAGACAAAGACATGGGACTGATCATGACTGATCAAGCTAAAGAATTGCTTGTTGATAAGGGCTATGACCAATCTCTTGGTGCAAGACCTATGCGAAGAACAATTCAACGAGAAATTGAAGATGTGTTGAGTGAAAAGATTTTATTTGGTGAATTAACTGCTGGAAATCTTGTGGTAGTCGGCGTGGAAGGCGAAGCTGCTAACAATGATAAGAAAACCCTTGATACCAGAGTCTTTACTTTCACTGGCGAAGTTAAACAAGCTCTACCAGATGCACCACCTGTAAATAGCACTGTTGAATAATTTAGTTCTTACTAATTTCTTCAGCTCTTTTAATTGCAGCACCAAGTGCATTTTCCCAAATACCTTTTAAATCTTTACTTTCTAAGAATTCAATCGCTGCCTGGGTGGTTCCCTGGGGAGAAGTAACTTTTCTTCTCAATTCAACAACGTCATCAGCTGAACTTTCAAATAAGGCACTAGATCCCACGAAAGTGTTTTCCACTAAAACTTGAGCTACATCTCTAGCCAGGCCATGTTTAACAGCTGATTCAATTAATAATTCAGTTACAAAAAAATAATAAGCTGGGCCAGAGCCTGAAGTTGCTGCTACTACATCAATCAAATTCTCTTCTACAACAACAACTTGACCAACTGCTGCTAAGAGGTTTTTAGCAATAGTTAAGTGCTCGGCTGTTGCAAATTCACCCTTAGCCAAACCCGTTACACCCTTACCAACCAAGGCTGGGGTGTTAGGCATAGCTCTCACCACAGCAGCATTATTGATTCCTAAGTTTTTTGCTATATAGCTAGAGGTAATTCCCACGGCAATAGAAATGATCAACGTATTTTGGTTTATGTGTTTGCCAATCAAAGGTAATACTTCGTCCATGTTTTGAGGTTTTACCCCGAGGACAACGACATCACAATCTTTAATTGCTGAAATTTCAGTGGAACAAACGACTTGATACCTCTGGGAGATGCGGTCAACGCTTGCTTGGACCTTATCTACACAAACTATGTCTTGGGCTGACACCACATTGTCTAGCAGACCTTTTAATATGGCTTCACCCATATTGCCGGTGCCAACAATGCCTATTTTCACGACTAATTCTTTCTACTTAATGTGACTTATTGAACAAGAGTACTTTGCGTATCGCAGAAACTCTCCGAGTAGGCTCTCGCCTATGACCGAATTTTTGAAAGATACTCCTCGTACTTGGCTTGAATTTATAGATCCGGATGCCTCAGGCACAATTATCAAAGCTGATTTAACGTGGTTAACGTCCAATTGGGAATGCATATTTGGCAGAGGCTGCAAAGGTGTTGAGAAATCAAATCCAAATGATGGTTGCTGTGTTCATGGTGCACATTTCACTGAAGCAGCAGACAAAAAAAGAGTTGCTAAATGGGTTAAGAAACTAACTCCGGATATTTGGGAAAAGCAAGAACATGCAAATTCTAAAAAAGGTTGGACTGAAAGAGAAGATGGAATTGAAAAAACACGAGTAGTAAATGGTGCTTGCATATTTATGAACTCACCAGAATTTGCTGGCGGGCAAGGTTGCGCACTACATAAACTTGCGTTAGTAAAAGGTGCTAAACCTTTGGAAGCAAAACCTGATGTTTGTTGGCAATTACCAATTAGAAGAAGCTATGAAACCCGAGAATTTGAAGATGACACAGATTTTCAAGTAATTGTTATTGAAGAATATAAAAGAAAAAATTGGGGAGATGGTGGTCACACCATGGATTGGTACTGTTCCTCAGATACCGATGCCCATGTTGCTGAAGATCCTGTTTACATCAGCGAAAAAGATACTTTAATAGAATTAATTGGAAAAAAAGCATACGCAGTCTTGAAAGAACATTGTGATAATCGTGTGACATTACTAAAAACAATTAAAAAATTACCTGGTAGAAAAGCAAAAGAAGTTTTGCTATCGCTAAATCCTCATCCAGCTGATCGTTTTATTTAAAAACTTTTAAATCACTTCTGTAACAGTGCTGTATTCAAACCCACTAGCATGTCTGATTCCCTTAGATAACCCCCCTCCTCTCTTGTGTTACTAGGCACCGAGGCATTACCGTGGCATCACACGTCACTTAAGGCTTAGGGAAGGTCTTAAAGCGTGTAAGAAAGAGGCAAGTAAATGGCAACAAGCCCAGATAGACCTTTAGGCGAAGTTAGATTCTTGACTGTGGCAGAAGTTGCCGCATCAATGCGAGTATCAAAGATGACTGTTTATCGATTAGTTCACTCCGGCACAATGCCAGCAGTGCGCGTTGGTAGATCGTTTCGTGTTCCAGAAGCAGCAGTTTCTGACTACTTGCGCGAATCATTCGTAGAGGCTGGCTGATTTCCCCTCAGCCAGCTTTCCCCACTTTTAAGGGGTTGTTCTAAATCTCTAAACGAGTCAAAGTTCTTTCCAAACCAGGTTGCCATCTCTGTGATGATGCCATAAAAATTATTGCCCAAGTTACCAGTGAATTAAACATCGATTATGAAGTTGAAGAAATCCAAAACAATCCTGAGTTAATGCATCTTTATGGGGAAGAAATCCCGGTGATATTTGTTGACGGCAAACGCCATGATTATTGGCGAGTAGACCCGGAAAGATTAAGAAAAGCACTCAGCTAAAGGTCCTCAATTTGTGAGACGATTTGTGCTTTTTTGCACAAATGTGTACCTTTGGATATATGCCATCAAAAGTCCCATCATCAATAAAAGATGGTCACACCCACAAAATTTCTGAAGCTACAGTTTCTAGGTTGCCTGCTTATTATCGGGCTTTAAGCCAATTAGCAGATGCCCAGCAAATACGAATTTCTTCCGAAGAGTTAGCTGCGTTAACTGGTGTTTCTAGTGCCATGCTTCGAAAAGATTTGTCTCATTTAGGTTCCTATGGCACCCGTGGTGTTGGTTATGAAGTTGAGTTTTTGCGCTACCAAATTTCTCGGGAAATGGGACTTAATCAAGATTGGTCAGTAGTAATTGTGGGAGTAGGAAATCTAGGTAGAGCACTTGCTCATTACGGCGGGTTCGGTTCTCGCGGATTTCGAGTCGTTGCTTTAGTTGATGCAGATCAAACTTTAATTGGTACAAAAGTTAAATGTGGAGCTGAAGGAAAAACTGTTGAATTATTAGTTCATGCCTTAAGTGATTTAGAAGATGTAATAAAAGAAACAAATGCTCGACTAGGGGTAGTTGCTACTCCTGCAGAAAGTGCGCAAGTTGTAAGTGATCGTTTAGTAAAAGCAGGAATAAGAAGCATCTTAAATTTTGCTCCAGTTCATTTAAGTGTTCCTGAAGGTGTTGATGTCAGAAAAGTTGACTTAGCATCAGAACTACAAATATTGGCATTCCACGAACAACGCAAAGCCATATAGAAACGAAAGGTAATTAAGTGACTAAGAAAAAGATTATTGTTCTGCCCGTAATTTATGTTGCGGCGGGACCTGGAGACCCACAATTAATAACTTTGCGTGGCATCAATGCACTTAAACAAGCAGAATTAATTATTGCTGATGTAAACACCATGGATATTGCTAATGCTCACGCAAATGAAAACGCAGATGTGGTGGCAGCAGTCGATGAAGATGGTGTACCAATGGCACCAGCTGTGAGAGCACGTTTAGCAATTGATGCAGCCAAAGAAGGCGCAGCAGTTGTCAGATTGTGCGCAGGAGACCCTGTAGTAGAAGACAACTTAGCTGTGGAAGTTTCCACACTTGCTAAATCCAAAATTGAATTTGAATATGTTCCGGGAGTTTCCCCAATCACTTCAGTTCCAACTCATGCCGGAATGTCACTTTTTGCCAATAAAGGAAAAGAAGTTCACATCCTCAATGGCTCAGAACCAATTGATTGGGCTTTGCATCTAGATCCAACAATTCCAATCGTGGTAATCAATGCTGCAGATAAAGCACCAGCTATCGCAAGTGCTCTCATTGCTCGCGGTCGCGATGTCACCACCCCAATTTCTGTTACCCGTGATGGCAGCACCACTGATCAAAGAACCATTGTTTCGACATTGGAAAACATTCCACTAGTGGCAAAGGCGGCTAGACAATCAGGACAAGGCGTAATTGTGATAGGCGATCTTGTTAACAACAGAGATAAATATCAATGGTTTGAAAACAAATCCTTATTTGGTTGGAAAGTTTTAGTGCCCAGAACTAAAGAAGATGCTGAAGATTTTCAAAAACTTTTAGCAGTTTATGGAGCTGTTTCAGTAGAGGTGCCCACAATTTCGGTGGAGCCACCAAGAACTCCACAACAAATGGAAAGAGCAGTTCACGGTTTAGTTTCAGGACGATTCCAATGGGTTGTTTTCACAAGCACAAATGCGGTAAGAGCTGTGCGAGATAAATTTGTTGATTATGGTTTGGATGCCAGAGCTTTTGCTGGATTAAAAGTTGCCGCAATTGGCCAACCCGTAATTGATGCACTTGTTGAATTTGGGGTTAAACCAGATTTGTTCCCAACCAATGAACATAACTCCGAAGGACTATTAGAAGTATGGCCAAAGTTTGATCAACTGTTAGATCCCATCAACAGAGTTTTCTTACCACGCGCAGACATTGCAACCGAAACACTCGTCGAAGGAATGCAAGCTAAAGGTTGGGAAGTTGAAGACATCGTTGCCTTTAGAACAGTACGTGCAGCTCCACCTCCAGCACACACTCGTGAATTAATTAAAAGTGGTGGATTTGATGCGGTGCTGTTTACTTCTGCAAGTACGGTAAGAAACCTTGTCGGAATTGCTGGTAAACCACACGCTTCAACTGTTGTTGCAGTGATTGGTCCCCAAACAGCACAAGCCGCACAAGAACATGGTTTAAGAGTTGATGTGCAAGCAGAATCACCAAATGTTTCAATTCTGATTGATGCACTTGCTGCACACGGTGAAACTTTAAGACTGGCAGCCATTGAAAATGGCGACAACGTGTGGCGACCAAGTAAACGTCGCGGTTCAATGCGCCGTAAACATTAAGAAGTAAAAACTATGGCAAACAAAACCCTTGTCCATGTGATGAGACATGGGGAAGTTTTTAATCCAGAAAAAGTACTCTACGGAAGATTGCCCGGATATAAATTATCTGAACTTGGGCTAAGAATGGCCGATCGTGCTGCTCAACATTTTCAAAACAATGATTTAGCACTTATTGTTTCTTCACCACTTGAAAGAGCACAGCAAACTGCAGCTCCTACCGCTAATTCTCATAATCTAAAACCTGAATTAGAAAGCTTAATTATTGAAGCCGAAAACATATTTGAAGGTAAAAGAGTTTCAGTTGGAGATGGAGCATTAAGAGACCCGCGCAATTGGTGGTATTTGAGAAACCCAATTAGACCATCATGGGGAGAGCCTTACAAGCAAATTGCAGACAGAATGCGCACAGCAATATTTGCTGCCCGTGATTTGGCACAAGGAAGAGAAGCCTTATTGGTTTCACACCAATTACCGATTTGGATTGCCAGACTTGGAGCTGAAGGTAAATCATTTGTGCACGATCCCCGTAAACGTCAATGCAATTTAGCAAGCGTGACAACTTTTGTTTTCAACGGTGAAAATTTAGTTGAAATTAAATACGAAGAACCTTCGGCAGATTTAGTCAAAGATGCAAGCAAAATTTCTGGTGCGTAATTTAAAAGTAGTTTTGAGTTTATTAGTTCTTTCAGCTTGTGCTAGTCCAAATGCTGCCATCCAAAATTCTGGTGAGGCAGGATTTATTTCAGGAGATGGAACAGCAACATTTCTTCAGATCGATGAAAGAAAATCTGCACCCAAATTAGCTTCCACAGATTTTAACGGTGCAAAAATTAGTCTTGAAAACTTTAAGAATAAAGTTGTGGTCATAAATGTTTGGGGATCGTGGTGCTCCCCGTGTAGAAAAGAAGCAACTGAACTCGAAGAACTTTATTTAAAAAACAAAGACAGTGGAGTGCAATTTATTGGAATAAACATAAGAGACTCGAAAGTCTCTGCAGAGAAATTTGTGACAAATTATCAGATAACTTATCCAAACATTTTTGATAGAGATGGAATATTGCTACTGGGCTTTAAAGAAACATTGCCAGCCAATGCAATACCTTCCACTGTTCTTATAGACAAAAATGGCTTAGTGGCAGCAAGGCAATTAGGGCCAATCGATAGAGCTTTAATTCAAGGATTTATTTCAAGTTTGGTGGAAGAATGAACGCGGTAAGCCAAGGTTCCTTATTAATAGCTATTTTATTATCTTTTAGCGCAGGAATCATTTCTTTCTTATCTCCCTGTGTTTTGCCACTTGTACCCGGTTATCTTTCTTTTATAACTGGATTTGGTTTGGAGGCCAATACAACAGTTAGGAAATCTAAAGCACTTTTGGCAACTCTATTGTTCATTTCAGGTTTTACTTTCGTGTTTGTTTGTATTGGGATGTTCTTCGGTGGCATTGGCGGATGGTTTTTATTAAATGGAAGAATCATTGAAAGAATCATGGGAATTTTTGTGATCCTTTTAGGTTTAAGTTATTTAGGTGTTTGGAACTTATTTAACCGAGAATTTAGATTTCATACACCGGTTAAGCAGGGGATTGCTGGTGCACCATTTATGGGAGCATTGTTTGCAATTGGTTGGACACCTTGCATCGGTCCAACATTGGCAGCTGTGCAATCACTGGCTTTTAATCAAGCCACTGTTGGCAGAGGTGCACTTCTTTCTGCTGTTTACGGATTCGGATTAGGTTTACCTTTTTTGATAATTACTTTCGCTTTAGAAAAAGCCCTAGTTTCGGTGAGATGGTTACGCCAACACCAATTGAAGTTCTTACGAACTGGCGGAGTATTTCTTATTGTGATTGGATTATTGTTAACTACCGGAATGTGGTCTGAGCTAACTGTGCAAATGAGAGTTCTTGTTTCAGGATTTACTCCACTGCTATGAAAAAACAAATATCTGCCAAGCAGAGAACTGAAACTCCACTTCCGCCCCTGGATTTTGCAGGATTCTTACGTTGGACTTGGCGTCAATTAACAAGTATGAACACTGCTTTGTTGCTTTTGCTTTTAGTGGCCCTGGCAGCAATTCCTGGATCTTTGCTACCGCAAAGAACAGCTTCAATTCTTAAAGTCAACAATTGGAAAAACGAAAATCCCTCACTTGCCCAAATTTTTGACAATTTAAGTTTATTTGATGTTTATGGTTCTTTTTGGTTTTCAGCAATCTACATTTTATTAATGATTTCGTTAATAGGTTGTGTTATTCCTAGACTCAAAGTTTATTGGCAATCTTTTAATGAACAGCCACAAAGTCCACCAATCAAAATCGAAAGATTTGAAGGCTATCGAAAAATTCAATTGACTAATACAAGTTTGAATAAAATCGAAGCCGAGTTAAAGAATTCAGGTTGGAGAATTAACCGAGAGGGAAACGGTTTAACAGCCGAAAAAGGATACGCCAGAGAAGCTGGAAACTTGGTGTTTCATGCCAGCATGATCTTTTTAACTATTGCTTTAGCTTTGGGTGCCTTGTTTAGTTATCGGGGAACTGTAATTGTTAAAGAGGGAAATGGTTTTGCTAACACCTTGACCCAATACGACGATTTTAGGGCCGGAAAATTATTCAATATAGAAAGCATGCCCAATTTCTTTTTTACTTTAAACGATTTTGTCGTGGAGTTTGAACGAAGTATTAATCAAACAGGTTCACCTAGAAAATTCGAAGCAGATATCACATTAAACGGTAAAGATGATTTGATGGTTTTGGTCAACAAACCTTTCAATGTTGCAGGCACAAAAATTTATTTAACCGGTCATGGTTATGCCCCGCGAGTAGAAATATTAAATCAGAAACAAGAAATTGTTTATTCAGATTCAATTACTTTCTTGCCTCAAGACGGAAACTTTACTTCCACAGGGGTTATCAAAATTCCTGATGAAAAACCTCAATTGGGAATTAAAGCTAGTTTTTTACCTACAGCAAACATTGATCCAATGAACGGTCCTATTTCAACTTTTCCGGCATTAGACAACCCTCAATTATTTATGACTCTTTGGCAAGGAGATCTTGGGGTTAACGAAGGAATCGCACAAAGTATTTACCGTCTTGATACCACCAAAATGACTGAGCTAGGCATAGAAGAATTAAAGCCAGGTGAAACTTGGAAAACTGAGCAAGGTATGGAAATAAAATTTTTAGGAGTTGAACAGTTTGCTTCTTTCCAAGTCGCTTATGAACCGGGAAGATTCTTAGCTCTGATCGGAGCAACTCTTGCCATGTTGGGCATGTTTTTTGGATTAGGCATTCAGCGACGAAAAATTTGGGTGCTGATGCCGAAAGTTCAAAATGGCCCTAGTGTTATAGAGATAGCTGGATTGGCAAAAAGTGATAGCCATGACATCAATAAAGATATAGACAAAGTGTTACAGAAACTTGGCATCATCAAAATTGAAAAGAAAGGAAATAGATCAATTTGAGTACAAACTCATTAAGTAATTTATTGGTTTATTTTGCAATCTTCTTGTCCGCCTTTAATATAATACTTTTTTCAATCACACTGAGTCAGTCAAAAAAACAATCAAGAGTTTCAAATATTGCCATGGCTCTCACCTGGCTTATCGGAACATTTCTAGCCGTAGCCTTAATTTTAAGAGCCGTAGCAGCACAGCGTGCTCCTATGGGAAACATGTATGAATTTGCAGTGGCCTCAGCAACTGCAATTATTTTTGCTTTCCTTTTTATTTCGATAAAGAAAGATATTTCCTGGTTAGGTATTTTTATAATTGTGCCGGTAATCATACTTTTAGGTTTAGCTGTCATCGTGCTTTACACAGAAAGTGGTCCACTAGTTCCAGCACTGAAATCAAGTTGGTTACTTATTCACGTCTCTTCAGCAATAATTTCTTACGGAGCTTTTACTATTAATTTTGCGTTATCTATTTTGTATCTCTTGAGAGTTAAGGGAAAACTAAAATCTTTACCTAGTCCAGATCGAATTGATGAATTTTCATACAAAGTTGTACTTTTTGCTTTCCCCATTTGGACATTCGCAGTTATCTCGGGTGCAATTTGGGCAGAAAGTGCTTGGGGAAGATATTGGGGATGGGATCCAAAAGAAACTTGGGCTTTCATAACCTGGATTATTTATGCTGCATATTTACATTCCAGAGTTACCGTTGGGTGGAAAGGTACCAAAGCTGCTTGGGTAAGTATTTTTGGATACGCCGCCATTGTTTTCAACTTTTTTGTAATAAATATTTGGGTGACAGGTTTACATAGTTACGCGGGCGTTTAGTTAATGAAAAATGTTTTAATTTATACATTTTTAAGAATTCTCATTTTGGCTTCCTTTTTGGGTGCTGGGTACTTGATCGGTTTACGCGGAATCATCTTACTTTTAATGGGTTTCTTGGCTTCTGGAATTGTGAGTCTTTTTGTCCTGTCTAAAACAAGAGATCAGTTATCAAGTTCCATTTTTTCAGCATCCCAAAGAGTTAACAAGAAAATCGCTTCAGCAGCTGAAAAAGAAGATAAACTGATTGATGAAAATTAATTAGTCTCTAGAACTAAAGAAATTGAAATAAGAATTGCCCAAATTAATTCTGTTTGACTAGTCTTAACTAAAACTGGAATCAAATCCTTTCCTGTAGCTTTATTTAACACAGATCTAATACAGGTACCTGCAAATATTAAAGCAAGTAACTGAACTTGAATAACGGCCCCGACTTCTTGAGTGGGATTAAATCTTCCATAAATAAATAAGGCAGGAATCAAAATAAAAGGCAAGATCATCATAAACACAAATAAGTATCTTGTTTTCTGGTCTCCTAATTTAACGGCTAAAGTATTTTTATTGTTTAGTTGATCTTTTTCTCTGTCTCTTAAGTTATTTACTACTAATATTGCTGAGGCGAAAAGTCCTATTGAGATCGCATAAATTAAGAAATAAGGTTTAAAGAAAAGTGTTTGAGCATAAACTGTTCCAAGCACGGCCACTAGACCGAAATAAATGAAAACAGAAATTTCCCCTAATCCTGCATAGCCATAAGGTCTTGACCCACCGGTGTAACTCCAGGCAGCCACAATGGCGCTAAATCCCAAAAGTAAAAACCACCATTGTTTTGAATAAATAGTTATCATTAACCCAGCAACTGCGGAAATGAAGAAAAATAGCATTGCCGCATTTTTTACAGATTTTGGTGAAGCTAATTTTTGTCCAACTAAACGCACGGGACCAATTCGCTGATCATCTGTACCCCTGATTCCATCTGAGTAGTCATTGGCGTAATTAACTCCGATTTGAATAGCGATACTTACCACTAAAGCTAAAATTGAAATAATTAAATTGAAAGATTTTTCATAAAAAGCTAGTGAACTTCCCACTAAAACTGGAGCAATTGCTGCGCCTAATGTTTTTGGTCTAGCACCTTGAAACCAGAGATTTAAATTCATCACCTGAGAGAATCTACATCAATTTTGCCGTTTGGGAGTAAAGGCAATTCATGAGCAAATTTTATTATCCGTGGCTTTGCGGGACTTCCTAATTCTTTTTCAACCGCATCTTGTAGTGCAAGTAATTCTGCATTTCCCACAATTACAGCAGCCACAATTGTTCCCCAGGTTTCATCCGGCATAGCAAAAACAACCGCGTCCTCAACCCCAGGTTGATCTCTTAACACATTTTCAATTGCATGAACTGAAACATTCACCCCGCCTGAAATAACAATGTCATCACTTCTCCCAATTACTTTTAGTGTTGTGTTTTCATAAGTACCAATATCTTGAGTCATTATCCAATGATTATTAAATGTAATTTCATTCAATTGCTTAATACCTTCACTATTCCCGTGATAACAAGTGGCATTGCTGGGACTATTAATTGATATTCTCCCCGCACCACCATTGGCTGGATTTTCAATTCTGATGTTTACATCGTCGAGTGCTTTTCCATCCCAAACCACACCTCCGCAGGTCTCAGTCATTCCGTAGGTTCGAATTAAGTTAACTCCCGCATCTTTCAAATTTTTATAAACTTCTGGCGACATTTGACCACCACCAACCAAGATGGCATCAAATTTCTTAAGCAAATTTATGTGATCTTGTGCAATTAAGGCAGACAGTTGTGCTGCTACCAGGGAGGTTCTTACTCTGCCATTTTGAGCAATAAATGTTTGGGCGATACCTGCAAATATTTCAGGTGAAAATTTGCCATTCTCATCTAAGCCGTATTCCCATTTTTGATCCTGTGTGATTGCGCGGGCAATCACCATCGCGCCACCAATGAATGCTGGATTAATTGCCAGTAACCAAGAGGCTGGATTTTCAAACTTGGCGTTTACTAATTTCGTGGCAGACAATAAAGCAGTGGAAGAAATTTCCACAGCTTTGGGATTTCCTGTTGAACCGCTAGTGCAGACAAGTAAACCTGATTCGATAACGCAGGGAATTGAAACACCAATAGCAGTTTCGTATTTGTTACCTAAATTTTCACCTTTAGTTGCCGGAACCAGTGCAGTGACAACTTTTTCATTAATACATTTAGAAATTGCCTCGGAAACTGCGTCAGCAGCCTTCCGGCCTGGAGGCAGTAAAACTCGGTTTGCAAAGATTGGAGGCATCAGTACACCAGCGTAGAGAGTGAATGTTTTTAAGTGAATAACGAACCAGCAAAATCCTCAATCACATCTGTATTGAATTGGGAACCCCAAGGACAATGGCGCGATATCGAATATCACGTAGCTGAAGGCATTGCCAAAATCACAATAAATCGTCCAGAGAAAAGAAACGCTTTCAGGCCACAAACTGTTACTGAACTAATTAAGGCTTTTGATTTAGCAAGAGATGACAATGAAGTTGGAGTGATAATTCTTACTGGAAAAGGTGATCTTGCTTTTTGTTCTGGTGGCGATCAAAGCATTCGCGGCGATGACGGATACATGGGAGACGACGAAGTTGCACAAAAGGGCATTGGTCGACTAAATGTTTTAGATTTACAAGTTCAAATCAGAAGATTACCTAAACCAGTTATCGCCATGATTGCAGGTTATGCAATTGGTGGAGGACATGTTTTACATGTTGTATGTGATTTATCGATTGCCGCTGACAATGCAAAATTTGGGCAAACAGGTCCAAGGGTTGGTTCTTTTGATGGCGGTTATGGTTCAAGTTTGTTATCTAGACAAATTGGATTAAAGAGAGCAAAAGAAGTTTGGTTTATGGCAAGACAATACGACGCAAAAACAGCATTGGAATGGGGATTAGTTAACTCCGTTGTTCCTTTGGTTGATTTGGAAAAAGAAACAGTTAAGTGGGCTAAAGAGATGTTGCAACATTCTCCAATGTCACTTCGTTTACTTAAAGCTTCTTTTAATGCAGCAGATGATGGATTAGCCGGAGTACAACAATTGGCGGGGGATGCAACTTTGCTTTATTACATGAGCGAAGAAGCTCAAGAGGGTAGAGATGCTTACAAAGAAAAAAGAAGTCCTAACTTCGGTAAATTTCCAAAACGTCCTTGATCGGAAAGTCTGTGGAAATATTTACCAAAGAAATTGCCTTAGCTAATTTAAGAACTTTCAGAGTTGAATTAACTGATCCCATGCGGGGAGTTAGTTTCCGCGAAGGTGTTTTAATTAAAGGCGAATTTGGTTGGTCGGAGTTTGCCCCGTTTGCTCACCATTCAAT
>Ga0209550_10000396_pt1 | contig 39988 bp, 37 predicted proteins | sample LauGreSuBDMM15SN_2_FD_187567 | JGI IMG/M metagenome (GOLD analysis project Ga0209550, IMG submission 187567) | Freshwater lake microbial communities from Lake Michigan, USA - Su13.BD.MM15.SN (SPAdes) (version 5) | ecosystem: Environmental > Aquatic > Freshwater > Lake | place: Lake Michigan...
CGAAAAACAAGCAAAGTCAGGAATAGCGGAAGCGTCAGCCCCACAAATTGTGAGCTAATCAAAACTTTTCCGGCTTATAGGGCGACTCTTCTTTATTTACATAGCTGTCATGCTCAAAGAATTTGAAATTGAGCGTGGTTACTTTGTTAATTTTTCCCAAAACATATTAAGAATATCGAACTTTTTGGGGTTGTCTTGGGGGCAATTGGGGCAAAACAAAGGGCAAGTTACTTCGATCGTTCTTCAAAGTCCTTAACGAATTCCATGAGGTCAATTATCTTCTCGGCAGGACAAGAATCTTTTCGCCAGGATTCGCTGTATCCAGTGTATTTTCCTGCAACCTTGTCTGCGTCAAAAATTGCGCCCGATTTCTTCAGAGCTCTAATAATGCTCTGTTCCCACTCATGTGTGACATCACCTTGTAGAGGACCTCGAGTATCGAGTACAACCCAACCAAGATTTCTGTGGGTCTTGAGTCTTTTGTCCTGATCTCGTTGGCAGATCCATTCTTTCTTCAAATTAGAACCGGCAGTCACGGTTTTCGGATCCCATCCATATGCCTCCTTCGCGAGCGCAGGATGCGTTTGCGCTAATGACTTCTTGGTTGTTCCCATGGATGCAGTGTTGCGCATGCCTCGGACACCTTCAATGAATTGGAGGAATTTTGCGTGTGATTGGGCTACTGCATGAGCAATTGAGTCGTTACCTGCGGAAATGACCTGGGTGCCTCCTACAGAAGCAGTCTCACTAACCCCTACCCCCTCCAGAGTCCCTTTATTACTTTTCCTGCCAGGCGTAACATCATTATGTGAACATAAGAAAGCTCGAGGAACTCCTAGTATTCTGGGAAGAAATTCACGGCGTCCTTGAGACCAAGGCTCTCACATACCGCTTTATTCACAAAAGTATGTGATTTGTCGCCAAGTAATCCATTTTGTGAAAATGTCTTGACTTTAAGAATACAAATCGTTTCAATAGTGAATTAATTGCTTTTGAGTCTCGCACGAAAGTGGAGAGGAAAATTGATTAATTTAAGGTTAGTAAAGTCAAATTCATTAATCTAACAAAGGTGAAATTATGGGCCAACTTAAGAAAGTAAAGATTTGGAATAACAAAAAAACTTCATCACTTGCAGCTATTTTGGTGATTTTTTCTTTAGCATTAACACCAAATGCTGTTTCTGCTCCCACAGCACCAGCAATTAAAGTTGGAGATAAATGCGTTAAAGACTCCAGCGTTGCTAGAACTAAAGCTGGTGTACAGCTTAGTTGCGCAAAAGTAAAAGGAAAATTAGTTTGGACTTTGCCAAATTATCCTAAAGAGATTCTCATTGGTGCTCCACTTCCGCTTACTGGTGGTGGCGCTGCATTCGGTGGCCCATACGTAGCGGCACTACAGCTCACCGTAGATGCAATTAACGCAGCCGGTGGAATCAAGAGTATGAACGGCGCTAAATTAGTTCTTAAATCTGCAGATGATGCGAGTGTTGCCGCAAATGATCAGCTTCTTCTTCAGCAGATGGCTGCTGATGGAGTTTCTGCATTTGTAGGTCCACTGCTTAGCTCTGGAGTAATCAGCAGTATCCCTGTTATTACACGATCAAAGATCCCATTCCTCGGACCACAGTTGGATAACGTTGTTACAGATTCTCGTTCTCCATATGTTTTCCGCTTAGCAAATAGAGCTACTGCCTTCGGCGATCAAGCCTTCGATTGGCTTATTCCAACTCTTGCGGATAAAAACGTAACCTTATCCAAAGTTGGAATTATCGGAATCGATGTTCCACCAGGAACTTCAACAACTGATGTTCTTGATGCCCAAGCTAAGACAGCCGGATGGACAGTTGCTGAGCGCATTAACTACAACCAATCAACAACAACTGACTTTGGGCCGATCATTGCGCGTCTAAAAGCAGCAGAAGTTGAATTTGTGATGGGTTACCAAAACCCAGTAGATGCAGTGAATTTTGCTAAGGCAATTTCGCAGCAAACATGGCGTCCAAAGTACGGCTTCTTCTTTATTGCTGGTGGCCAGTACTTAACTTCATTCCAGGCCTCTGTTGGATCAGTTGCGGAGAATATGCTTGACCTTTCCTATGCTGGAGATCTCTCAACTTCTACTTCACCTAAGTTAAAGGCACTGGCTGCAGCGTTCCAAACTAAAATGAATCAGCCTTTGCGTGGTCTAGCGTCAGCAGGAGCATCCGTTATCACAACGCTGGCAACAGCAATTGATAAGGCTGCAAGTAGCAACCCTGAAGACATCAAGATCGCACTTAAGTCACTTAATTACAAAGATGGTGCGCTAATGCCGTATCCATTTTATACAATGAATGGTGGCGTGCGATTTGATTCAAAGAATGACAATGTTCTTTGGAAAGGAACAATCATTCAATGGAAGGGAGCAACTCAGACCTCTATTGAGGCTGGTCGCTTACCTAAAGGAACGCTAGTTTGGCCTGCTAAAGATCTGTAGGGTAAACCTGCTTACCTAAGACTTGGGGTAACACCGTAAAGTTGAAATGACTTTACGGTGTTACCTAAGTTTGTTTAGATGTAAAACCTAACCCGTCTTCCCGCAGACAAAACAATAATTTGTGTTTAGAATTATTAGGCTCGCCAACAATATCCAAATCGAGATCAAAATGACGAGGAGATGAAATAAATGCTTGGGCAGTTATTTTCAGGACTAGCTATCGGGTCCATTTATATGTTAATCGCTTTAGGTTTCACTTTAGTTCTGGGTATTGGAAATATAGTAAATCTGGCGCATGGAAGTGTTGTTGTTACCGGCATGTACACGGTGTATGAGTTAAATACCAAGCATAATTTTCCAGTTTATTTAGCTGTATTAGTCGCAGTCGTGGTGGGAGCGCTAGTTGCTCTAATAATTTATGGTGTCGCAATAATTCCATCCTTCAAGCGCACAAACAATACGCATCGAGACCAATTGGTTTACACACTTTTGATCATGAGCCTAATTACGGCAATTCACCAACTCTTGTTCACAGGCCAACTTTTGAGTTTATCTTTTGAGAAGCGTGATGCTTTCATTTTCCTTGGCGTGAATATTGAACGACCAAGATTAATCGCTTTCATCGTGGCCATTATTGTTACTGGGGCCTTATACGCTTGGCTGCAATTCACAACACAGGGCAAGCTACTGCGCATGACCGGAAAATTTACCGCGAGCTCCCACGCTATTGGCGTACCTGTTAGCAAGGTCTTTCTACTTCTATTTGTACTTGGCGGCGCATTAGCAGGATTGGCCGGAGGATTACTGATGACAGTTGAACCGGTTGCTCCAGGCAATGCATTCTCAGTTTTAATCGTGGCACTCCTTGTCGCGATAGCCGGGCGATTGACTTTCATAGGCGTAGGCATCGCAGGTATTCTTTACGGAATTACACAAGTGGTGTTAAATTCAAAATTCGATAGCCATCTGGCTACTGCCTTAGTTTTCATAGCATTTCTGCTTGTTCTCTCTTTTGAAAGAGTCTTTTCCTCAAGATCTGGAAGGCGTCTAGCATGAAAAGTAATTTGCGTAGATTTATTCTTCCATGGGTGGTTCTAGCAGCAGTTGGATTCATACTAATTCAAAACTGGTCGTTGGTTCCAGATCGATGGGCGCCAACAGTTGTTTCAGGCCTGACATTACTTTATCTCGCATACACATGGAATATCGTCGGTGGAATAATTGGTGAATTGGCTTTCGCACACATGGTCTTCTGGGCAATTGGCGCTTATGGCTACATAATTGCTGCCACATCAGAGACAAATTTTCAGCTTTCATTCTTATTGATTGTTTTACTAGCTGCAATCTTCGGTAGTGGATTAGTTTTTCTGGCGTCATCCTTAGGCCTCGAAGGGCTGTATCTCACTACGTTTACCCTTATCGTATTTGAATTTGCGAAAGCTGTGGTGATTGGAACCAAGTCACTTGGCGGCAATGAAGGTTTACTTTATTTCAATTTCGACGAAAACATTGCCCGCAATTCTGCATTCGCATTTATTGTTTTAGTTTTACTCGCAATTGGCGTTAACCACTTGATTCTATCTAGTTCCTTAGGATTGAAATGGTTGGCAGTTAAGGATGACGAAACTGCCGCAGCGGCATCGGGTGTCTTCGGACGTCGAGAGAAAACTACTGCTTACGTAATTAGTGGTGCCCTAACAACTTTTGGAGGGGCAGCGCAAGCGTTTTATCTTGGTTATGCCCAACCTGAGACATCTCTTGGTGTGAGCTTGCTAATTTCTGCAGTTATCGCTGTATATATTGGCGGTCCCGGAACTTTGTTTGGGCCTCTATTTGGCTTCATTGTAATTTTTGGATTAGATGCCATCGCGAGAAATCTTTCATCTGACATACAGGTATCGCTATATGCGCAAATTTTTCAATATAGCTTGGCGTTTGTAGTCTTTTGGGTCTTATCTACTAAGGCTTTTTCAAATTTCAGTTTGTCGAATTTAGTTAAGAATCTTTTTAGAAAGAAGTCTCAAACTGGGTCTGCTGTCGAAGCAGAAGGTAACTTGGCTAAGCCTGAAGAGACTACTAAAGCTCCTAAAACTCAAGCGAGTTCATCGACTCTTGAAAACGCGATGGAAGTCATCGGTATAACTAAGAATTTCGGTGGCGCTCGCGTTCTAGAGGGCGTTAGTTTTACGATCAAAACAGGAGAGATCGTAGGGCTCATTGGGCCAAACGGTGCTGGAAAGACAACGTTATGTAATGTTATTGCCGGAGTTTATAAACCAGACACAGGTGAGATCAATTTAGGCGGAGTCAGCATTCTTAATATGTCTACCCCTGAGCGTTTCAAATTTGGAGTGGCGCGAACTTTCCAAGCCGCCAGAGTATTTCCGTCTCTAACGGTAGAGCAAAACATTCGGTTAACTGTAAAGAACCAACCGAATCGGGTTGCCGAGTTGCTTCACGAATTTAATCTGCCTGGCAAGCAGGATTCTAAAGACTCGCCTATGTTCGTTAGACGATTAACGGAGATAGCTAGAGCGATAGCGTCTCCGAAAAAAGTTTTGATTTTAGATGAACCACTTGCTGGACTAACCCCGACGCAGCACGAGCTAGTGCTCAAAAGCGTACAAGCTGTAGCAGCATCTGGAACAGCAGTAATTATTGTTGAGCACCTGATTCAAACCGTAGCTAAGGTTTGTGATCGTTTAATTGTGTTATCCAATGGCGTACTGATTGCTGATGGACCTGCGGCAATGGTATTAAAGGATGAAATTGTAGTTGGAGCATATTTAGGTAAATCAATGGAACAGGAGGCATAACGAATGCTACTTAATCTGACAGAAGTTGAATCCGGGTACGATGACCTGCAAATTCTTTGGGGCATTAACTTATCTGTTGCCGCTGGTAAAGTAACTGCAATCGCTGGACCAAATGGCGCTGGCAAGTCGACGCTGCTCAAAACAATTGTTGGCACCATTCCTCTTAACTCGGGAAAAATTGAATTTGACGGTAAAGACGTCTCAAAACAAAGCCAATCAAAGAGATTGCGTCAAGGTATTTCATTCGTTCCTGAAGGACGTTTGTTATTCGATGACCTTACAGTTTATGAAAATCTACGACTAGCTGCTTATATGGTCGGACAAGACCGTTCGGAATTCACGGTGAATCTAGAGAAAGTACTTAAACTTTTTCCTGAAATAAACACCTGGATTCAAGTCTTGGCTGGCCGTCTTAGCGGTGGGCAGCAACAAATTGTTGCGGTTGCTCGTGCAATAGTCCGCAGTCCGAGATTAATTCTTCTAGACGAGCCTTCAGTTGGGCTAGCGCCAATGGTTATTCAAAGAATTGGTGACCAGCTTCAAAAGATGAAGGACTCCGGAATCGGAGTTCTAATTGCAGAACAAAATGTGCAGTGGCTTGAAAATGTTGCTGATGAAGTTGTAATTCTAACTGGAGGCAGAATCACAGATAATGTTTCTCCAAAGATGCTTGGCTCAAGAGAGTTTCTTCGTAAAGCTTACTTAAGCGTATAAATTAATGGGGATACGCTGATGACAATGGACTCGAACGTTTTCGATGTCGATATTCTTGTAATCGGCGCTGGAATAGCGGGAATGACTTTAGCTGCAACTGCTGCTCAAGAAGGTTTATCTGTCGCCGTTATTGAGATTTCAAGTGCCATTGGTGGTTCTGCCGCACTCTCTGAAGGTTATGTTTGGACTGCTCCAAACACTGACGTTTTTCGTAACCAAGATGAAAAAGGCGATTTAGAGAAATTCGAAATAATGTTAGATGCGCTGCCAGAGGCATTTCAATGGCTGGAGAGCCAAGGGATTGAAGTAGGAGCAACTATCAAGCAAGTGTTGGGCTATGGCGAAGGTCGCCAAATAGATACGCCAGCATTTTTTCACAAAACTAAGGTTTCAGTTGAAAGCAACGGAATTATTTTATTGAACACAGAGGTAGAAGAGTTATTAGATGATGGCGTCAAAATTATTGGTGCCTCATTTAAGGAAACATCCACTGGTGAGCAAGGAGTCATCAAAGCGTCACATACCGTAATTGCAACTGGCGGCTTTCAGGCAAATCCGAGCTTATTAAACGAACTACTATTTCCTGGAGCGGGTGACTTAACCCTGCGCTCAAATACAGATAGTAAAGGCGGAGGTATCCAACTTGGCAGAAAAGTCGGAGTTGACCTCACCGAAGATACCCACGCTTTTTATGGCCATCTAATACCTTTCCCGATTAAGGATTTCCAACCAAAAGAATTTGCGTTGTTGGCTCAATATTTTAGCGATCATGCATTAATTTTTAATAAACAAGGCAAACGTTTTACTGATGAATCATTAGGTGACCACATCAATACAAATGTTGTTGCAAAATTAGGTCCCGTACTCTTATTTGTAGACGGACGAGTCACTCGTGATCAAGTCACTCGCGCATTCATACCAGGCATGGATGCGATCAATAAAATGGAAACAGCTGGCAATCGAGGCGCAAACTATTTTTCTAGCGATACAGTCGAAAAACTTTGTCCAGTAATTGAATCTTGGGGCTATGACTCTAAAAGTTTCCTTAATTCGATCGCTGAATATAACTCTGCCATCAAAGAAGATAAAGAATTAAACCCGCCAAGATCTTCCAATAGAGAGCAACTTGTCGAGCCTCCATTTGCAGTTTTAGAGATTCAGGCAGCCATCACCTTCACATACAAAGGATTGTTGACGAATTCTGATGGACAAGCAATCGTAAATGGAAAACCAAAAGAGGGATTATGGATTGTCGGAGTTGATGCCGGGGGATTAAATCAATGGGGATACACAGGGGGCTTAGTCCGAGGTCTCACATTGGGGCGCAGAACTGCCAAGATAATTTGTGCCAAAGTAGAAAAGGTTAATTCTTAAATGAGCTTCCCAAGATTAACTTCGGCAATTTCAACGAGATCTGCACGATTCATAAAGAATAGAGAAGCCTTTAATGAAATTCTTGAAGAGTTTAATTCCAAAATGAAAACCGCCTCTTTAGGCGGGTCAGAGGAGTCGCGACTACGTCACGAGGGACGCGGAAAATTACTTCCTAGAGATCGGGTCAATCAATTACTAGATCCAGGTTCTCCATTTTTAGAGCTTTCAGCATTAGCAGCTAATGGAATGTATGACGATGAAGTTCCATGCGCTGGTATAATCACCGGATTCGGCATGATAAATGGTCGATATGCGATGGTTGTCGCGAATGATTCAACGGTAAAAGGCGGTACTTACCTGCCCATGACTGTTAAGAAACATTTGCGTGCGCAAGAAATAGCTTTGGCGAATCGACTTCCTTGCGTGTACCTGGTCGACTCTGGTGGCGCGTTCTTGCCACTTCAACATGAAGTTTTTCCTGACCGAGACCACTTCGGAAGAATTTTCTTTAATCAAGCCAGACTCAGCGCCGACTCAATTCCACAGATTTCTGCTGTTCTAGGTGCATGTACAGCTGGCGGTGCCTATGTGCCAGCAATGAGTGATGAGAACGTCATCGTGGCATCGCAAGGTCATATTTTTCTTGGGGGTCCACCTCTTGTTAAGGCAGCAACTGGCGAAATTGTAACTGCCGAAGAACTTGGTGGCGGTGCGCTTCACTCTCGAAAATCAGGAGTAACTGATCATCTCGCTGATAGTGATGGCGATGCCCTAGCAGTAGTTAGATCAATTTTTTCATCAATTCCACATAATGAATCTTGGTTGAAAAGGTACGAAGATAGTGAAGAACCGATGTATGACAAAGAAGAAATTCTTGGAATCGTTCCTTTAGATCCACGTATTACATATGACGCGCGGGAAGTAATTTTGAGAATTGTCGATGAAAGTAGATTCCTCGAATTTAAGAAAGAATACGGAGATACCCTTGTAACTGGGTTTGCTCATATCGATGGCTACCCAGTGGGGATAATTGCAAATAATGGAGTTCTCTTTAGTGAGTCTGCCCAAAAAGGTGCCCATTTCATAGAGCTCTGTGATCAACGCAAAATTCCTTTAGTTTTTCTTCAAAATCTTTCTGGGTTTATGGTTGGGCGAGAATATGAAATGGGTGGAATAGCAAAACACGGAGCCAAAATGGTAAACGCTGTTGCTTGCGCCCGAGTCCCAAAGTTTACTGTTGTTATTGGCGGCTCATTTGGCGCTGGAAACTATTCAATGTGCGGCCGGGCATTTGATCCACGATTCCTCTGGATGTGGCCAAATGCGAGAATCTCAGTAATGGGTGGAGAACAAGCCGCTTCAGTCTTAGCAACAATTAGAGAAGAACAACTTGTAGCTAAAGATCAACTTTGGAGCAGTGAAGAGGCCGAAGCGTTTAAAGAACCAATTCGTGAAAAATACCGCGAAGAAGGAAGCGCGTATTTCTCAACTGCACGTATTTGGGATGACGGCATTATTGATCCCAGGGATACCAGAAGAGTTCTTTCTATGGCCCTTTCTGTATCTGGTTTCACTCCTCTTAAAGATACTTCCTATGGCATCTTTCGGATGTGAGAATGATAAAAAAAGTTCTCATTGCAAACCGAGGTGAAGTTGCAATACGGATCAATTCAACGCTGCAGAAACTTGGCATCGAATCGATCGGAATTTTCACAAATGCCGATCGTACTTCTCCACATCTTCGGCACATTAAGGAATGTGTTTTACTGGATGACTCGGAGCAAACTGGATATTTAGATATTGCGCAGATTATTTCTGTTGCAAAGAAGCATTCTGTTGATGCCATACATCCAGGTTATGGCTTCTTATCTGAAAACTCTGAATTTTCTCGTGCTTGCCAGGAAGCAAATATAAAATTCATTGGCCCAAGTGCTGAAGTTATTTCATCTATGGGAGATAAAATCTCAGCTCGCTTGCGCGCAGAAGAAGCTAATGTGCCGATAGTTCCTGGTGTTGGAAAATCAGATATGAGCGATGAAGAATTAATTAAAGCTTGCCAAGGAATGAAATATCCCTTACTAGTCAAGCCTTCAGCAGGTGGTGGCGGCAAGGGACTGCATATTGTTCAAAATCTAGAAGAGTTAAAGGAAGTCCTACCAATAGCTAGACGAGAGGCCTTCGCCTCTTTCTCTGATGACACTCTCTTTATTGAAAAGTATATTAAAAGTGCAAAGCACATCGAATTCCAAATTTTACGAGATGCCCACGGCGCCAGCATTCACTTAGGCGAGCGTGAATGTTCGCTACAGCGTCGTCATCAAAAGGTAATCGAGGAAGCTCCTTCTGAGATATTGACCTCAAGCATGCGTGAAAAAATGGGTGCTGCCGCACTACTACTAGTAGATGCGATCAATTATGAAAATATCGGAACAATTGAGTTTCTGGTAGATGTTGAGGATCCAGAGATTTTTTATTTCATGGAGATGAATACTCGACTTCAAGTTGAGCATAGAGTTACCGAATTAGTGACCGGAATAGATCTTGTCGAGTGCCAGCTACGAATCGCCGCCGGAGAGCACCTAAAGTCCTTTATTCCTCAGGTTACTTTCAATGGTCACGCAGTCGAAGCCAGAGTGTATTCAGAAGATCCCTACGAAGGATTCTTGCCATCGGGTGGACTTATTGGAAACTTTGCTGCCCCGAGCACCGAAGATACTGTAAACGATTTTGCGATTGAATCCGGAACTTTTGTTCCTCCCACTTTTGATCCGATGCTTGGAAAGATTTCTTGCTGGGCACCTACACGTCTTGAAGCAATTGCTCTGCTCAGAAAAGCTTTATCTAATACAGTTTTACTTGGCGTCACCACGAATATTGATTTCTTAATTGATTTACTCAATGAGCCAAATGTAATCAATGGAATTTACGATACTAGCTATATAGAAAAATTGAATCTGGTAAGGCCTCTAGCATCAGATAACGTTTTTGATTCCTTTGCGTATGCAGTGACTTCCGCTAACTTAGAAAATGGTTCGAATGGTTGTGCTTGGTCAAAAGACAATTGGCGATTATCGGGTTCGGCGACTGCTGAAATCGCAGCTTATTTGTTTGGCGAAAGAACCAATGTTTCTGTTAAGAATCTCTCGAGCGACTTAACTGATCAGCTTTCAACTTATCTAGTAGACCAGGACTGTTGGATTCACCATCCCAGTTTTGGAACCTGGAAATTTAGAACTATTAGCAATCACCGCTCACGGCCAGAAGGCAAGAATGCCGATGAGATCACTAGCCCTATGCCGGGTACCGTGATTTCAACAAATGTGTCAGTCGGAGATAAAGTTTCTATTGGAGACTCATTGATAATTATTGAAGCCATGAAGATGGAACATGTCATAAGAGCCAAACAAGACGGAGTAATTCAGGCAATCAATGTGTCCGTAGGCTTAAATATTAAAGCTGGAGAAGTTTTGTTGGAGATGAGCGATGGCGCTTAACAGAGAAAGCTTTCCAAAGTCTGTGACTATTTATGAGGTTGGGCCACGCGATGGCTTACAGAATGAAAGCATAATTCTAAAAACCTCAGACAAGATTGAACTAGTTAATCTGCTCCTTAAAGTAGGCCTACCAGCTGTTGAGATAGGTAGCTTCGTTCGGCCTGACTTAATCCCCGCATTGGCAGACAGTAATGAAGTAGCTGTTAGTCTAAAACCTCTACTTAAGTCGAATCGACTCGTGGCTCTGGTACCTAATATGAAAGGTCTTGACCGAGCACTTGAAGCCGGAGTGCGCGAAGTTGCAGTAATTGCGAGTGCCACAGAATCATTTGCTCGTGCAAACTTGAATAATTCTGTGCAAGGTTCATTGGAAATTTTTCGTCCAGTGATAGAGCAAGCACTTCTGGCGGGTTTAAATGTGCGTGGCTATATTTCAATGTGTTACGGAGACCCTTGGGAGGGCAAAGTTTCTCCAGATCAAGTTACTCAGGTAGCTGAAAAACTTTTCGAATATGGGATTTCAGAGTTATCACTTGGCGACACAATTGGAGTAGCAACTCCCGGAGATGTAATAAGTTTATTGGACTCACTTGAATCTGTCGGTATCGCTCGTAATCAATTAGCAGTTCATTTTCATGATACTTATGGTCAGGCACTTTCAAATACCCTAGTATCACTACAAGAGGGAATTTCAATAGTAGATGCTTCAATTGGTGGCTTAGGGGGATGCCCATTTGCCAAAAGTGCTACTGGAAATCTTTCAACAGAGGATTTGGTATGGCAATTACATGGCCTTGGAATTAAAACGGGAGTTAATTTTGAGGGCCTAATTGAGATTAGCAAGTGGCTATCGCAAGTAGTAGGCCTAAAAATCAAATCAAAAACTGCTATTGCACTTGGTGCTGATAAAGTTAATTCATGACTCAAAGCCAACAGCTTCTATACACGCTGGGTGATTCGATAGCCACTATTACAATTAATCGCCCAAAAGTTCGAAATGCGCTTAATCTTGAAGTAAGAGATGGAATTCGACAGAGAGTTGCCGAATTTAATAAAGATCCATACGCGCGAGTCCTAATTATTACAGGTTCAGAAGACTTGGCTTTTAGCTCTGGCGCTGATCTAAAAGAGATGTCAGAGACTGGCCTTCGATACCCGCCAAAAGATTTTATTCCGGAATTTATTACCGATAAGCCAGTGATTGCAGCCGTTAATGGCATAGCTTGGGGAGGCGGATTCCTGCTTGCGCAACAAGCTGACTTAGTAATCGCGGCAGAGCATGCGACCTTTGGAATCACTGAGGCTTTGTATGGTCGCGGATCGCCTTGGGCTGCGCCACTTCCCTTATTGATTCCACCAAAAGTTGCGATGGAAATTATTGTTACAGCTAAGCCAATTACAGCTACGAGAGCTCTGGAAGTCGGACTGGTCAACTCTGTCGTGCCGCTTGATCAATTATCTATGCGCACTCTCGAGATGGCTAGCTTAATTGTTCAGAATGCCCCACTAACAGTAGCGGCTGGAAAGAAGATGCTTAATGCCATCTCTTCCTCGTTATTAAAAGGCCTAGAACAAGAGATTATTGATATCTGGACGCCCGTTTATGAAAGCAAGGATGCACAAGAAGGACCACTGGCATTCTTAGAAAAACGTAAACCAGAGTGGAAGAATTGCTAATCTAGAATCAAATCGAGGTAGCGATTCGGTACCCGTCTGAGATTGCGTGATTTAACCGCCTAGGGGTCACGCAGTCACCAATGCTACTTCGCACCAACTTTTCGTTAGAAGTCATATTCAGATAAAGGTAATCATCTGCAGTTCTTCCGCTGTGCCAAACTAGAAGGTCTGCATCAATCTCGAATTCACGTGGTGAAACTATCTGCGAAACTTGAACCTTATTAAGATTTGCTGAGATGATTTTATGATGTGGAAGCAACTTAACATTTTTCTCGCTAAACCGGGCAAATAACGGGCCAATGCTATCCATGGGCAATCGGCCCGCAAGCCCTGAAAGTGGAGTTATCAAAGTTGTATCGACACCTAGCTGCGATAGTTTTTCAACTGCGTTATAAGCTGGCCAAAAGCCATCTAACTCATCAAATACAACTGCGCTTCTAACCAGGGATAGATCTAATCCATTCAAAACGTCGTCCACAGTGACTGTATTTGAATGTCCAGGCATCACTTTTCTAACGACATTTGAACCGGTTGCGAAGACAATTACTTCGCAATCCTTTTCAATCTCTTCTAAATCTGACAGAGATATATCTACGCCCAAATGAATTACTCCGCCGAGCCTGGCAATCTCTCTCTTTTGAAAATCTACAACATCTAGTATTGAAGATCTAAAAGGCGCAAGACTTGCGGTTAAAAGTTGTCCGCCCAGAATTGTGTTCTTCTCAAAAAGTGTTACTTGATGACCACGTCCAAGTGCCACGCGCGCTGCCTCAAGACCAGCTGGCCCACCACCAATAATCGTGACTTTCTTTTTTGCTTCAGCATGTTCTTTATGACTTCTATTTATGGGACGCCCAATTTCAGCATTAATTGTGCAGCGCAAATGAGGATCCAACATTCGGCAGTCCTGATTTAAGCCGATGCATGTTCGAATCTCGCTTTGTCTTCCTTCGGCAGCCTTTTTTGGAAGTTCTGGGTCAGCAAGTAGCGCCCTTGTCATGCCAATTAAATCTGCGTGACCATTCCTTAGAATATCTTCTCCCAAAAATGGGTCACGAATTCGCTGAGCAACCAATATCGGCAGACCGCTGGCAGCCTTAATTTTTGAAGCAGATTCAATGGCAACACCATCTGGATTTGATGCATCCTTGACATAGGTTCCCCGAGTGCCATGCGTAACGCTTAGATAATTGACATCAACTCGCTCCGAAAGACTGACTGCAATCTCAACACTTTGCTCGGTATCAAGACCGTTTGGAATCTCTTCTTCTGCACTCAAGCGGACGCCAAGTACAAAGTCTTTCGAACAATTTGCCTTAACGGCATCAAGAATTAAGTGGAGAAATCTCATTCGGTTTTCTAGAGATCCGCCAAATGCGTCAGTTCTAAAATTTGTAGCCGGGGATAGGAATTGTGATATTAAATATCCATGAGCAGCATGAATTTCAACCCCATCATGTCCACTTATTTCCATATTACGAGCAGATTTAGCAAAACCATCGATTACTTGCTCGATATCTTTGGCAGACATCACATGCGGAGGATAGGGATCACGGACAGTTTTGACTGCAGAAGGAGCTAAAGGCGCTTCGTCTGACTCGCCACCAATTAACTCTCTGCCTAAGTGAAACAACTGACAAATAAGCGCGGCACCTTCTTTGTGTACGGCAGCTGATCTTTCGTGCAGTCCTGGCAGTACATCGTCGTTATACGCTTCAACTAATCTCTTGTTTCGTAGAGACGATGAGGCATGAACAACAGTGCCACCAGAAATTATTAAACCAACGCCACCTTCAGCAAGTCGAATGTGATGTTCCAAGTCAGATTGATTAGTTAATCCGCCAATTGCCATGTGAGTTCCATGGGGGGATGAGACCAATCGATTTTTAAGTGTCAAACTCCCCAATTTGAAAGGGGAAAAAAGCAACGGAAATTCATTACTCATGGTTGGCGATGTTTAATTTAGAGACTTCCAAGAGCCGCGAGCGACTTCCGAGTCCAACAATAACAATGTCAGAAAAATCTGCTCCAATATCTTCAGCGGACTTTGAACGACTTGGGTCAAACCAGTTATAAGCCCAAATGCACATTCCATAAACAGCTAGTGCAGCTGAATGAGGGTCATGGTTGGGGCTAAAAGTACCTTCCGCCTGGCCGCGCTTGATAACTGATTCAAATAAGTGACGAATTTCAGTTTTTATGTTTTCGATTTTTAGGGTGACCTCTGGTGCGATTATTCGCCCAGTTTCCAAAAGGACAACAACCTCTGCTCGGAAATCTCTGATCTGATGGAACATCTCAATCATCATTTCTCTAAGCACTACATCTGCCGGTTCTTCTTTTGAAGTAATTTGTGAAAAACGCTCAAAAGCGTATTCAACATAATTTGAATGCAAGAAAGTTAAACAATCTTCCTTAGAGGAGAAATAATGGTAAAAAGCACCTTTAGTCAGGTTGCAGTCACTAATAATGTCAGTGATTCTCACAGAGGCGAATCCATATTTAGAGAACAAGTATGAGGCACTTTCGCTAATTCTCTTTTTTGTTGCCAACGCTTCAGCTCTGCGCCGATTTATTTCTGTTTCTTGCTCTACGAGTTTGAATTTAGGCACTTGCTCTCCTCTCCTGGTGATCTAAATTTAACAGTTAACGAATTTCTTTCAATAGTAGTTCCAAATTTTCTTCTTTGAAATCTGTTCTAACTGCGTTTCGAACTACTCCACGCCTAATTTTGCCCAAGGATGTCCGAGGAAGTTCGGCAACAGACATTAAAACTTCAGGCCATTTGTACTTAGCCACCTCTGCGCTGGCAAGAATTTCCAAAATTTGCTCAAAAGTGCAGTTAGTAGAGGGCCCTTCAAATACCATGCCAACTCGTTCGCCTAACCGCTCATCAGGGACTCCAACGATGATAAACGGAGGTATTTTTGGGTTCCTCATAATTATCTGTTCAATTTCTTGAGGAGCAATATTTTCTCCACCTCTGATAATGATCTCTTTCTTGCGGTCAACTACTTTTATAAACCCTTCCGAATCCAAAGTTATAATGTCTCCAGTTAATTGCCATCCACCTACATAACTTCTGACAGTTTCATCAGGATGAGTGAAGTAACCACCTACGGCAGAAGGTCCTCTTACGGCCATTTCTCCCGGTTGCCCAAGCGGAAGTTTTTCCTGATTATCGTCCCAAACTTCTATTTCACACCCAGGCAATAAACGTCCATCATTATTTCGGCGCTTTTCGGTTGGATCATTTACTCTCGTAATCGTCGACATAAAATGCTCGCTCATCCCAAAACCACGCAAAACCATGCCAGGCAATTTGGACTCTGCACGAATGATGAATTCACTCGACATTCCAGATCCGCCAATAGTCCAGAGCCTGAAGCTAGCTAGTAACTCGCGCTCCTGATCGGGCAAATTCATTAAGTCAACTAGAAAAGTCGGAGTTAAAAGTGTGTATCTACATTTAAACTTAAAAATTTGCTTCGCGGCAAATGAAACATCCCATTTGTCCATGAGTACTAAAGGTGCGCCAATTATCATGGCGGTTCGAAGGCCCCACTGTGCTCCTCCGACATGCCCAAGTGTTGCTGGACAAAAAACTGTATCTTCGTAAGTTAATTCAAGTTCATTAATCCAGTTGTAGAGACTTGCCCCAGTTCCGTTGTAAGTGTGTGCAATTCCTTTTGGCTCTCCCGTGGTTCCAGAACTAAACACTACAAGCTCAAAATCATCAGGTTTAGGCATATGAATTGGACTCATATCGGCAGCAACACTGATGCCTTGACTCATAAAAATTCGCCAACCGGGCCAATTGTCCGAATCGCTAGAGAAAGACAAATTTGAATTGTCAGCATCAACTTCTACAACCAATACATTCTCATGTTTGCTTTTGTTTGAGGATTCGATCAGATCTTGAATTCCTGCGACATTTTTTCCTTTGGAAACCAAAATCATTTTTGCGTCCGTCTTTTGCTGCGCATAAAAAATATCATTCTTGCCTTCGCGCGCACTTAACATCACAGAGACTAAACCCATTCGGCTAGCAGCTACATGTGCGAGGGCGTAATCAATTTCATTTCGCATTGCAAAAACAACCGAATCTCCAACTAAAAGACCTTTAGATTTAAACCAACTAGTGGCCGCAATTACTGCATTGTTGAACTGTAGGTATGTTAATTGGTTACCACTTCCATCTGTTACGGCTAAACGAGATGGATGCTTTGAAGCATGTTCTTCGACGTGTAGGGCTAAGGGTGGTCGAGACCAGTAACCAAGATCTTCATATTTCTTACGTAAAAAATCTTCGACTATAGGTGGTTTAGCGAAAGTCATATTTTTTGTTCTACCAAGTCACGCTAGAAATCCACCGTCAACGGCGATATCTATGCCTGTTACAAAGCCTGATCCAGGGGAGATCAAATATTTCACAGCACCGGCAACTTCATTTGGATGCGCGAAACGACGTTGGGGGGTGCGGCTCATAATGAATTCGTAGCCCTTAGAACCTTCGGTAACTCCTGAAGTCATCTCTGTCGAGATTGCTCCAGGCGAGACAGAGTTGACGCGGATGCCATGTCTAGCCCATTCCACTGCTAACGCTTTAGTCAAACCTAAAATTGATGCTTTGCTAGCGCAATAAGCAGCCATTCTTGATATCCCTCTGTGCGCATCAACCGATGCGATATTTACAATACTTCCGCCGCCGGTTTCGCGCATAAGGCGAAAAGCCCCCATGCATGAGAAGTAAGCAGATGTGACATTTACTTGAAATAGATCATTGAAACCCTGGTACGAGACTTCTTCAGCTAATCCAGACATCTCAATTCCAGCATTATTGACAAGACCTACGATTTTCTTGGATTTATCTAACTCAACCCAAAATTTCTCACTTGCATCATTGTCTCTTAAGTCCACGAAGTGAGCTTCGAACTGTCCAATCTTCTGTAATTCAGTTGCTGTATTATTAAAAACCTCAGTCTGACGAGAGATACCAAGAACCCCATATCCACTACGAAGCAACTCCTCGCAGATGCTTTTTCCAATTCCTCGACTTGCTCCCGTTACTACAACCCACCCCAACTTAGATTCAGATGTACCTGACTCTGTCATTTTTTATCTACACCTTCTTGAATTGAGACGGGAGGTAGAACCTTTCCAGAATTTAAAATTCCTTTTGGATCAAATGCAGTCTTTACAGCTCTCATCAAATCCACTGCATAGCCATGCTCTAAGCGGAGAAAGTGAGTCTTAGACGCGCCAATTCCATGTTCACCTGTAATCGTTCCTTCGGCATCGATCGCTAACTTAACAATGTTCATCTCAGCCCGCAAGGTCTTTTCCCAGATTTCTTCATTTCTGGAATCACTTGCAATAAGCACATGTAAATTGCCATCTCCGGCATGCCCAAATACATAGCCAGACAAGTTTTCGTGATCAAGAATTTTGTATACAGCGACAACTGTGGATCCAAATGCCGAAAGAGGAACTGCAATATCGAGAAGTTTTAGAGTTTTCATGCCAGAAGCACGAACAATGTCCCACCCGACAACTTTTCTTGCTTTCATTACTTGCTTAAATTCGTTTTGATCAATTTGTATTTGGCTCCCACCCAAAGAATGAGCTAATTCAGCAATTCCTTGGATTTCTTTCTCAACAGATTCTGGGTCATTACCATCACATTCAATCAATAGAACGGCGCCTGAAACACTTGGCAAAGGACTATGGTCAGATAAAACGTTTACTACGCGTTGATCTAGCAGCTCAATAGTGCAGGGCAAAAATCCTGATCCGAGACAAGGTTGAACAAAATGAGATGCTTCTTCAACGCCTTTAAACTGTAAAACTATTCCAGCACTATCTGAAGGAGTTGGAATAACTTTAAGAACAGCAGCGGTAATGATACAAAGAGTTCCTTCAGAGCCAACAACTAGATCAAGCAGGTCATACCCAGAAGATGTCTTTGTAGCTCTAGTGCCCAAATTAGTAATTGTGCCGTCTGCAAGAACAACCTCAAGTTGTTTTACGTAATCTCTGGTGACTCCATACTTGACGGCGCGGCTACCACTGGAGTTATTGCTGATCATTCCGCCAATGGTTGCGGGCGCACCAGGATTTGGTGGGAAAAATACTCCAAGTTCTCTTAACTTCTTATCCAAATCTTGTTGTAGCACACCAACTTCTACTTCAACTTGGAAGTCATTGATTAGCATTCTTCTTATCTTATTTAATCCTCGTAGGTCGATAGTGATACCGCCATGAAAAGCCAAACTCTGGCCTTCAAGTGATGTTCCGGCGCCCCAAGGTGTTACGGGAATATCGTTTTCAAATGCAAATTTAAGTATTTTAGAAACTTCAATAGTTGACTTAGGCATTACAACTATATCCGGGCGTAAATCTTTGCCCATGCGGGCATAACCTTCGTCTTTTCCATAGGCATCTCGCCCTTGGCCTACTTCAAATTCAAGGCCTGGAATGACCTCTCGCAAAGAGGTTTCTAAAGAATTACTAATCACTACCGAATCCACGTAAAATTGTCAGGATTTCATCCCCTGACATATCGTAGGCAGCCACATCCTGTTCTTGCGCAATTCCGTCGAAATCATGTTCAGGACCAATTAGCATCTTTACCAGACGTGATGCTTCTCTTCGCTTATCTGATAATTGGACTGCGAAAGTATTAAGAGCCTCATCAAAACTCTCATCAGGGACACTCCAAAGAGCGAGGCCTATTTTCGCTGCCTCGGTGCCAGAAATTCGTCGACCGGTCAGAATTAAATCTTTTGCCCGCTGAGCCCCGATCCGGTTAACAATTGTTTCGGTTGCTCCACCACCAGGAATCAATCCGTGGTTTATATGTTGGTCACCAATTTTTGCATCATCGGTAGCAACTAAGAAATCACAGCAAAGCGCAATTTCTAATCCGCCAGCTAGTGCTGCGCCTCGAATTGCCGCAATTGTAGGAACTGGAAAAGTAACCAATCGTCTAGTCATCTCCATTAGCGGCTTAAACCATTGGTCACGAAGTGCCTCAGCGCCTATTTCGGCAAGGGTGCGTACTTCTTTAAGGTCGCCTCCAGAACAAAATGCTTTTGCATCACCGTGTAAAATCAACACACCAATATCTTTATCGCGACTCAACTGCTTCAACTTTGAATTAAGTTCAGCAATTACCTCAATATTGTATGCATTTCGTTTATCTGGTCGATTAAATCCCAGATAAACAATAGCTCCATCTCGGCGCTCAATAAGTACATTAGACATTTTATAGGAACCCACCATTTACAGAAAGTATTTGACCCGTGATCCAAGCAGAATCATTAGATGCAAGAAATGCTATTGCATTCGCCTGATCAATTCCCTCACCAATTCGACCAAGAGGATACATTTTTACAATACGCTCTTGATACTTATCTAGCCACTCACTTGTGCTCGGAGTCGAAGTTGCGCTGGGGGAGACGCCATTAACGCGTACTCCTTTACTACCCAACTCCCTTGAAATAGTTTTCGTTAGCGATGCCAACGCGGCCTTTCCGGCTCCGTACATAGCTAACTGCTTGTCGTAGCCAAGATATGAATCCGAAATAACATTTACGACGCTGGAACCATTTGGAAGATCGAGCATTCCAGGAAGTAGAGCTTGTAAAACTCGAACGTGTGACACAAAATTTACTTCAATTAGCGGACGCCATTGAGACTCTTCCATCGTCAAAAACCACCCAGTTATGGGTCCAGGCGCTGCGATAGCAGCACAATTGACTAATACATTAGTCGTGGGAGAAACTTTTCGTAAAGCAATTGCCATCTCTGAGACTTTTTCGCCACTAGTTAAATCCAATACGAAAGTTCTATGACTAGCACCAGAAATCTCATTTAAGATTTTTAAAGCCGAGTCACAATGAGCAACATCCATATCAAGGATAGTTACAGTTCCACCCTCTCGGGCAAATAGAGAAGCAGTTTCTAGTCCAATTCCAGATGCGCCACCAGTTACAACGCACTCTTTGCCAGAAAATCTACCTTTGGTATCTACAGTCATGCTACAACCCCACCTCTTTTTGCATTTTCCTCTACCCACTTGGCACGTTTAATTAGAAGTTTGGCTTGGGCGATAACTGGTGGAGTAACTTCCATTCCTGCAATTCCTCCGACAGCAGCAATGCCACTTGCGGCAGAACTTGTTTCAAGCTCAACCATTTTATGAGCAACCTCGAGATCTTCTGGATCTGGCGTATAAGCACTTCGAATCCCCTCAACATGAGAAGGATGCGCTGCTAGTTTGCCTGTGTAACCTAGGCGGGCAGTCAGGCTCGCATCGCGCTTAATATATTCATGATCTACCAATGTGAAGGCTGCACCATCAATGGCTTCGACACCGGCAGACTTTGCAGCCGTAATTACTTGGCTGCGAGAGTAGAGCAGTTCAGGTGAGATTTCAGCAAGTGAATCTTTATGACGTCGCATCAAACCTACCGATGCGCTGTAATCCTCTCGCCCAAAGAGAACTCCTCTGACTCGTGGATGGGCAGAGGCAATATCTTCTGCTCTCATTACACCACGGGCAGTTTCGATCATCGCGATAATTTTTAGTCCTAATTTTCGTCCAGCTGCCGCTTCTGCCGCCTCTAGAAACTTAACTACTTCTCTAACTTCATCGCCACTTTCAGTTTTTGGAATAACTAATCCAGATGCTTCAGTTTGGACCAGCATCTCGATATCTGCTTTCCAGTATTCGCTACTTGGATGGTTAATTCTTGGATAAACAAGAACATCAATATCTGTGCACATAGTCCCGCTGAGGTCCTTCTTTAAAGAAGCTCTAGCCTGGTCTTTAGCATCTTGAGCGTAGGCAACTCCATCTTCCAAGCAAGGAATAATTACATCGGGGCGATACTTTAAGGATTTCTTAATCAGCACAGTGTCTCCACCCGGCATCATCATCCAAATGATTCTCATGTCATCACTTTTCATATTTCCCCCTTAGTTAGTCAATACCTAATAGCCCAGCGGCATTTCGGTAAAGAATTTTGTCGAGAACATCTTCTTTAACATCCGTAGCAATAAAGTCATCAATCCAACGTTTAGGGCTAATAACCGGATAATCAGTTCCAAAAAGACATTTATCTTGCAGTAAAGACTTGGCATGACGGATTACATTTGCTGGAATGTATTTCGGTGACCAACCCGACAGATCAATATAAATATTTGACTTATGCATTGCAAGAGCTAGCAAATCTTCATGCCATGGCCAACCAGGGTGAGCGCAAATAATTTTTAGTCGAGGGAATGTATTTGCCAAGATTTCATAATCTGGAAATGGCCGCGCGTGTGCCAAGCGGACGCCCCCGCCACCAGGTAGACCAGCGCCGTAGCCAGTGTGTCCAGCATGTGCAAGAACTACTAGTTCTTGTTCTTGAATCAAATCCCACATTGGGAAAAATCTTGGATCTGCTGGCGAAAAGCCTTGGGCTGGTGGATGAAATTTTACGCCTTTAAATCCATAGCTTGATTTGAAAAGTTCCAATTCAGTAATTGCTTTTTGGCCTTTCCATGGATCAACTGAACCAAATCCAATAAAAAAGTCTGGGTACTGTTTAACAATTTCCGCTACGTACTCATTGCGTGTGCGTGGCCGCGTACTATGGGTTTCGGCATCCCAAGCTAAAAGAACAGCCTTCTGTACGCCCGCATCTGTAAAAGTTTTTTTTAAACTATCAAATGTTTCTAATTTCTTGCTTACCCCAAATGCATTCGCAAAAAAAGGGCCGCCACTTTCCGCTAAGTATTCAACTGTGGGCGGATGTACATGAACATCAATTGCGCGCATCACTCACCAATTCTTGCAAGTTGAGAAATAAAATTTTACATTTTTTGCTAACGTCATTTTTACTTAATTCTCAAAACAAGTCAATGACTTATCAATAATAGTAGGTATTAATCATCAATACTTAATCTGGCATACTAAAAACTAGATTTTGAATGTAAAAATATCTCACTTTAGTTCTGGCGCAGGTCCCAAATTTTGTTGTAGATCAACCGGCAATGGAATACAAGGATGTCCGCCACTTCGGAGTTGGACTTGAGATTTAGAGTCATCGTCTTCGCTATTAATCATCTCGATTGGTAGATCATTTTCAATAGCTAACTTAATTAATTGACTAGCAGTTAACTGAGCAACTGTTTCATCCAATCGCAAGCGAATCTCCTGGGCATGTTTTCGTCGATCTTCGTAGTGCAGGAAATCCTTCTTACTTGTCCAGTCATCCCATTGGAGTCCAATGCAGAGACGATTCCACATAGCATCTTCAAGAATAGCGATAACGATTAACTTGCCATCTTTAGTTTTTACAGTTCCGTATGTCGGTTCTAATGAATTGATAGCTTCTGGCTTAACTCGTGACCAAGCTAAAGCAGAATCAAGCATGCTGATGTCTAAGTAACCACCTTCACCTTTATGCCACAGCGCTGTGATAGCTAATGCTGCAGAAGTTCCAGTTGCGAGGTCTACCCAAGGTACTCCAATGCGATCTGAAACTGAATTTTCTGGAAGAGCACCAGCCATTGATTGCAGACTAATGTCGTGTGATGGTCGCGTGGAAAGTGGACCACTTTGTCCAAATCCCGAGATGGAACAATAAACAAGATCGGGGCGAATCTGTTTAAGAGTGTTGTAATCGCAACCGAGTCGGTTTTTAACTCCAGGACGAAAACCCTCTATGAATACATCGTAAGACGGTACTAAATCGTATAAGGCTTGTTTTCCAGTTTCGGTTTTAAGATCTAACGTGATTGATTCTTTTCCTGCGTTTACATTATTAAACATCGCAACATCTAAATGTCGTCCTGCATCACCGCTGGGCGGCTCAATTTTTGTAACTTTTGCACCCAGGCTTGCTAATAACTGTGTTGCGTAAGGCCCAGGAAGTTGCTGGCTTAGATCTAATACCCGCATCTGGAAGAGAGGCCCATTTCCAGAATTATTCATATTAGCGCAATCGGTGTTGCTGGACTTGCGGTAGAGCCTTCAAGGCGTAGAGGTAAAAGAATGAACAGGAATGTATTCACATTGCTTTGAGCCAGTTCTTCTAAATCTAAATTCTCCACAAGAGGAATACCGAATTGGTGCATTAATGCCAAGTGAACTGGAAAAACTTTGCCGTCTGGGTCCGGTTGTACTTCAACAGCATAATTATCACTTCCGACTAGCGAGGCTTCGCAATTTGCGAGGTAAAGCGCCCCGTCTTCTGAAATTCCTGGCTCTAAGTCAAAATACTCTTTTTCCCCTCCCATAGTTTTCCACCAACCAGTACGAATTAGAACTGCATCTCCTGGTTGTGGGCTTAGGCCTAGATCTTCGTAAGCCTGCTTTAAATCCGCAGCACTAATTTCTTGTGATGGTTTAAGTGGTCCGCCAAATAACTTTACAAAGTCGAGCAATACGCCTCTTGTGACAATAGACCCGAGTTTTTCGGCACCTAATTTAACTGCACCTTTAGTCGAACGAATATTTGAAGCTGGAAAATTATTGTATAAAGCATCACCTGACCACGTGTGAGCTAGCGCGTCTATATGAGTACCACTATGAGTAGGAAGTGCGATTGAGTCTTCAGCAAACTTAAATCCACCTGGCGCTCTTGCACCAAGGGCATAATCACCGGCATCTCTATCCATGAAGCGTGAAACAGGGTTGCGATGAGGTGGTGCACCATGACCAGGCCCAGTTGGTTGGGCCAGAGAAATTATTACTCCTTTTTCAACCAAGGCAAGTGAGGAAAGAATTTTCTCCGCATCGATTAAATTTAGCGCTCCCCGCTCGTCATCAGCACCCCAGCGGCCCCAGTTATTTGATTCAATTGACACTGTCTTACTTCTCTTTCTTGAGGTTATTCTTAACAAGCTCATTTGCTTGAAGGATCAGACTCTTTCTAATGGTTTTACCGGTAGTTGTTTTTGGTAAAACTTCAAGAATTTCAAAAATCGAAGGTACTTTAAAGCTGGCTATTCCCTGCTTGCAGAAATCCTGCAGCCCCTTTGCTTCTACATGCGCGCCATTTTTGAGAACAACAAAAGCAACAGGAACCTCGCCGCGAGATGGGTGTTCAGCGCCAACGACAACCACTTCTAAAACATCTTCGTGGGACATAATGAAGCCTTCAACTTCGAGGGGCGATACATTGATACCAGAAGTCTTGATCATGTCAGAGTGGCGAGCAATAAATTGAAAAGTGCCATTTTCTCGAAGTAGACCAGTATCGCCTGATTTGTACCAACCGTCTTTAGTCATAGCGGCACTTGTAGCTGTTTGATCACCTATGTAACCTGCCATCACACGACCTCTTACTTGAAGCTCGCCCGACATATTTATTGGGAGAACTTCGTTTGTTTCTAAATTCACTACGCGCAATTCGACGCCTTGCAATGGCGGTCCTTGGCAAATCAACCGCTCTTCAAGAGGCATGTCATGAGGTGTAACACAGCAGTTCCCATAAACCTCGGTAGAACCATAAACATTACATATCTCCGTCACTCCTAAATCTATTACTGCCTGTCTAACCTCTTCAGGTCGTCCAATAGTTAAACCTGTTCTTAGCGACTTTATTGCGCGCACCTCTTCAGCTACCTCATTTACAAGGGCTAACACCGAACTAGGTAATAGGTATGCAGCAGTGCAATTTTCTTCAGCAAGTACTTTTGCCACAGATTTAGGCGTAAAAAATTCTTGAAGTACCAAGCACGCCCCATGAGTCATGGTTGCTATCGCGGCATTAGCACCGCCAAAACTCCAGAACAGTGGTGCGTTTAGCCAAACTCGATCAATATCGGAAAGTCCCATTCGAGAACCAATTGAGAAACCATTTTCGATCATCTCTCGATGTTTTAAAGGAACGGCTTTTGGACGTTCAGTTGTTCCGGATGTATACATTACGTATGCAGCGCCAGTGCTAACAGCCAAATTTTTAGTTGTTTCTTTACCGGCACCCAATTCAAGTACCTGCTCATAATTAATTGCTGCAGAAGGAACCTTTGTTGCACCTAAGTCATCACCAATAATTACTAGCTTTTTAAGGTTTGGGTACTTTTCAGAGTTGATAGTACTTGAGTCACTTTCCCAAATCTCTGGCATAAACTTATTTATCTCACCGAGAATATCGATAGATCTAACTTTTGGAACAGTAATTAGTATTTCTGCTTTTGATGCTGACAGTAAGTACTCAAGATCCCACGCCAATGCCCAGGTATTAAATAATTCGACTTCTGTTCCAAATCGAAGTGCTGCAAATGCTGAAACAACCCATTCCTCGATGTTTGGAGCAAGGATGGCTATCCGAGTCCCAGGTTTTACTCCGATTTCTTGCAGCCCTGCCGCAAAAACTTTGGCCTTATCTGACAATTCTCTATATGTTAAATACTTCTCACCAGATACAAGCGCTGGAGAATTAGGTTGCAGCTCTGCCATATCTTCTAAGAGTTCAGGAAGTGTCTGGCTTTTTGGCGGAAGCTTATTAGGAAGCCATTCAATTGGGCCAACAATATTATTGGAGCTTATCGGAACGGGTTTCATGGCTTTACTGTAATCACTAACCTTCCTGCAAACGAGCGACTGTCTAAATCCAGATGTGCCTGGTTCACATCTTCTAGTTGATAAGTATTGGAAACAATGGGCTTAACTGCTCCTGATTGGACTAAGCCGATTGCCTCTACTAAATCCTTTAAATCAGCGTTAGCTGACCCAATAATCTGCAACTCTTTTAAAATTATCAGACCCAAGCTGACACCTATTTCTTCCGGAATGGTGTTGCCAACAAGGACTAATTTACCCCGTGGGCGCATGGAACGTAAGCTACTTTGGAAAGTGGGAGTGCCAGTTAACTCTAAAACTGCATCAACGCCTCGATCCCTACCCAAGGACTTAGCAGCTTTGCGTATTTCCTCAGGAGATGGATTAACTAGAACCTTGGTAGCGCCCGCTTCCAAAAGCATTTCAACTTTTGATTTAGATGATGTCTGCGCAATTACCTTTAAATTTTTTGATGCGGCTATTTCAACAGCATGTATTCCAACACCACCGCCTGCGCCAGTAATTAGAATTACATCCGACTCGTTTAAAGCTGCAGCTTTTATCGCTCTTATCCCTGTGCCAATTGCACAAGAAAGTATTGAGCCAGTTCTATCATCAATAGAATCAGGAAGTATTGCCGTATTCAATGGATCTGCTAACACATATTCGGCATATCCACCCTGAATGTCATCTCCATAAAACCCAAGGCCTTTGCGACAATGAGTTTGTAAACCTTGTGCACAGTCTGCACATTTTCCGCATGGACGCCGCTGAACTAAAGCAACACGCTTTCCAACCCAAGAAATTAGTTCATCTGATCCAGCTTTTACGACAGTGCCAGAAATTTCATGGCCAATAACATGTCCTTTACTCGCCTTTAATTTCCCGTTACGAGCAAGAACATCATGACCGCAGATTCCGCATGCCGAAACTTTAACTAAGAATTCACCTTGAGCAGCAGTGGGGATTGGCATATCTTTTAAGCCAAATCTCTCAACAGATGCAAAATCCAATAACTCTGCCGCTCTCATACCAGTAACTGGCTGCACGTGGATATCTTAAATCTATTTACTGAGTTCAAACCAATAATCAGCAGCACTTCCGACTGGAGTTTTGGAGAAGTGAACATAAACTTTTGTTCCTATGCCTAATGCTGCGATTGCATCTTTTTGATTTTTTAAGTCCAAACCTTTCAGATATCCAACAAGGGCAGTATCTGCACCTTCTAGGAGGACATAAACCAAGGCATAAGGTGGTACTGGTAGACCTTTAAAGGGTTCATAGACAATCGTGAACATTTCAATAGTTCCCGAATTGCCAACTTCCACCCATTCGCCGGTCGGCATGTGCGTCTGATCATCGTATGATCGAGCTGGGACTAAAACTCTGCCATCTGTCGTGCGGCGACCCCAAATCTTTTGTTGGGTTAAGCCCTCGAGGAATCGAGATGTAGTCTCGCCCAGAGCATGTTTGTACTGTAAATCCCAAGTCTGCTCATAAAACTTTGCTTCAGTCATTTTATATCTCCTCTAGGTCTGAACAAATTACCATTGTTGAATAAAATTGGTGGTCTCCGCCAATTGCACTAGCAATTGCTACGCGAGCGCCTTTAACCTGATGTGCACCCGCGAGACCGAGGACTTGATTTGCCGCTTCACCCACACGAATTAGACCAGTTACCGCAATTGGATTTGTGCACTGCGTACCGCCAGAAGGATTTACGGTAACTCCATTGCCGCCCAAGGTGTAGTCACCATTAGCGAGAGCTGCAGGAGATTTTCCTTTGTCAGCTATCCCGGCTGCTTCAATTACATGTAGCTCAACGCTGGAAAAGGGCGCATATATCTCGGCTACATCAACTTGTTCACGGGGATTGGTAATTCCAGCTTGATCGTATGCCCTTTGGAAAGCAACAGCTAAGGCATCAGCATCAGCATGATCGCCCATGGCTTTAGGCCCGACGCGGTTTCCCATCCAATATGTTTCTGAATTTTGACCTAGTCCTCTTATCCAGGCAGGTTTCAAACCATTCTTTTTGGCATAGCGCTCAGAAACAAGCACAAGGCCGGCTGCCCCAGTTGATGCAGGGCAAGCGTCCATTAGTTTTATGGGCCAGGCAAGTGTTCGAGATGCCAGAACTTCTTCAATAGTGACGGTTGATTGTAAATGTGCATTTGGATTAAGGGATGCGTGGTAGCGATTCTTAACGCTAACCATGGCCATATCCGTTTCATCACTATCGTATAAATGCATATATCGCTGAGCTGATAGCGCAAGCATTGTGATTGTGTTTAGCGGTACGGGTCTTTCGTATCCAACATCCCACATCTTATTCAAAACTGATTGCGCTGAGCTTGATTCTGAAACTCGATCAGCGCCAGCAACAAGCACCACATCAAAGAGACCGGATGCGATATGAGTCCAAGCAGTCAACACAGCGCTCATGCCAGTTGCGCCGCCATTGTTTACTCTCATGAATGGTTTTCCAACTGCCCCTAGGGCATCAATTACCCAACGTTCGCCATTTCCAACACCAATGAGTGCATCTGGTGCCAGTGGATAGACAACTGCATCAACATCATCAATCGAAATCTCAGCGTTTTCCAGGGCCATTGTTGCGCCCTCACGAACTAGTTCAGGAAAAGTTACATCAATTCTCGTTTTAACAAACTTTGACTGACCAAACCCAATAATTCCTACATTATCCAAGGTCATTCTCCTTTCGAACCGCTAAATACAACAACGGCAGCGCCTTGCCCAGCAAATCCATTGAAACCAATTCCTGCAACCATGTTGCCCCCTTTGGGCAAATGTTTTATGCGATCAATTGCCATAACCATGCGAGCCAATCCAGAAACAAAAGGAGAGGTAGGAAGATCGGCAAGAGCACCAGACTTATTTATTTCAACCCCTGACTTCAATTCAAACTCTCTACTTACAGATCGAACTACATATTCGCTATCTCCTGCAATCTCAATCGCATGCCAATTTTTTGAAGTGGCATGAGGAGATCGATTTGAAATTTGCTCGATCGCAATTTTTAAGGCCGAGAAATCATTTATATCTCTGGCGCCAAGCTCGTAACTCATGGTCGTCCATCCAGCATCCTCAATCCAAGCAATTTCGTCACCGGGAGTAAATGAACCTTCAACGGCTAGCACTAGAGCATAAACAGAGTCACCTCTTGCAGGTAGATCACGATCTCCCAGAGGCCAAGCCAATTTACCGGTTGAGTTTGAAGTTTCTAATCCTTGAGATACTAATTTTGATGCTTGTAGCGCTGCAGCAATTGTGTTGTTCATTCCGATCCGACGGAGCAAAAATGGTTCGCAGGACATTAATTCTGCGCGATCTGGATCTACAGACTCACTTGGTTTAGCCCAGCCCATAACAAGAACATTTTTTCCTTGACCAGCCAATAATCGCAAGTAACCATAAATTAAAGCGTGGTCTGATGATGAAGCAATCAATGTTGTGTCTTTGCCAACTCCACCAGCTGGACCTGTACTTGGCATAATGCTAATGACACGTCCATCAATCTCGTCTTGGCCTGCCAAAACTAAACTATCTATATCTTCAATTGTTAGCCCAAGTGAGTCCAAAACTTTTTTCGAAGCATCAAAAATTATTTCTTCAAGTGATTTTTTGTTTTCAAAATTTCCAAGTAAACCTGCGGAGGCTAGTACCGCAACTCTTTTCCTTGAGTTCTCCATTTTTGCCTCTTTTCAATACTTTCAGCTTTGTCTTGAAGTTTATAACATTTCTTTACCTACGCAACATGAATTCGCGATCCCGAACTATAACTCTGCTAAGTAACCACTTTCAAGCCTGAAGATTGCCTGCAACCCAGCATGTCAGTTATCTTGTCCAAGTTATCAAAACTTCTAGAGTCGAGTTCGCAGTCGAAGAATTCCTTCTTCGCATTCAATAGCGAAAAAAAAGAATGTGAATTATTTGTCTCACCCTTTACACATTTGAAATATGTAAGTTAAAAATAATTAGAAATTGCCTATAAATCTCTTGAAATGTAAACGTCACCTCATTAATCTAATGTATGCGGTGACATAAAATATTGACGCATTCTGTAAATGAGTTTCAAAATGATTTGAGTTTTCAGATCATCTAAATAATTACGAAAGGAACTTAATTGAAAAAACTAAAAAAGAATAGTTTGATTGTTGCTCTAGTATTTTGTATTGGTTCAGCACTCTCACTTCCAGCGAATGCAGCTAATACAAAAGTAAAATTCACGGTATTCCCAGCAGTAACAGCAAGTATGGGTGTTTATATTGCTGATCAGATGGGTTTCTTTGAAAAGAATGGCATCGAAATCCAGTACGTGAACGCTTCTACTGGTACTTCTGCAACACAGACTTTAGTAGCAGGTGCAACAGATTTCACAATCTCGGATCTAACTGGCGCAGCTAATGCTATTAAGGCCGGAGCAGACCTTAAGTTTGTATCAGGTCAGTTTAGATACTTCCACGGAGCTCTCTATTGCCAAAAAGAGATTTCCGCTGAAGGTGGATATCCAAAGAACATGAAGAATCTAATTGGAAAGAAAATTGGCATTACAGGTGTGGGAGCCGCAACTGACTCTTACACTCGTTATTCGCTGATCAAGGCTGGCGTAAATCCTAAACTTGTGACAATAGTTCCAATTGGTGGAGCACCAAGTTTGCTAGCAGCTTTCCTTGCCAAGAGTGTTGACTGCGTAACTGCCTACCAACCAATGCAGCTACAAATGAAAGACGCTTCGGTATTGGTTGACTGGCAAGCTGGAGAAGGACCAAGAGAATTCCAGAATTACTCCTTCAACGCCATTGTCACCACTGGTGCGTATGCCAAGAAAGATCTCAAGACCGTGAAAGCAGTTGCGCAATCCATGAAGGAAGCCGTCAATTTCGCTTCAGATTCAAAAAATTCAGCAGCAATTGCTGAAAAAGTCTTGAAATTCTTCCCAGGCCTTTCATTGGCAGATATGACTACTATCTTGACTTCAACGTCACAGACATATAGTTACTCTATTTCAACAACTAATCTTGCAAATGCCCAAAAGGTATTTACCGCAGTTGTTGGACCTTGGCCAATTAAAGTTAATAGTTCACTCATTGTTTCCGGTGTTCGGAGCATTATTCTAAAATGAGTAAATTAACTCTTGCTGATGTTGAATCAGCCAAGATTGAATCGAGGGCAGTGGAATTTTTTAGCGATTCCATTAAGCTTGCGGGGGATTTGTACTTTCCCCCGCAAGTTACCTCTAATTCGCCGGCTCCAGGATTAATTATTTGTCATGGCTATGGCGGAATTAAAGAATTTTTCCTACCTGAGATTGCTAAGGCCTTTGCTGCGCAAGGATTCGTAGCATTGATCTTTGATTATCGGGGATTCGGCGAGAGCCAAGGCGAAGAAAATCGACTCTTTCCTGAGGAGCAGGTAGCAGATGTACTTGCGGCCGCAACATTTTTGCGTCAGCAGGCAGAAGTAGATGCGAGTTCAATTGGAATTTACGGAACCAGCTTTGGTGGCGGAGTCGCAGTATCTGCTGGAACCAAATCAAAGGATATTGGAGCCGTCGTTTGCGCAGTTGGAATTGCCGATTGTGGGCGCTGGCTCAGATCTCTTCGCCGACATTGGGAGTGGATTGAATTTGAGAAACGCCTTGATTCAGACCGAATTAAAAGAACATTAACTGGGGTATCAGAAATAGTTGAACCCGAAGAAATTATGGTTCGTGATCCTCATTCAGCAGAGCATGAAAAAGGGTTACGAGCAAAATATCCAAATCGAGCTTTTAAACTAAATCTGGCTTCCGGGGATGCAATTAAGAATTTTAGACCGATTGAAACCCTTAAATCAGAATACGTGCCAGCCTTATTATTCATTGGAGTTGAAGAAGATGGCTTAACTCCTTATGAAGAAACGGTTGATTTCTTTGAGGCAAGTCCTATGCCAAAAGAGTTAATCACCTTAAGAGGAATGACCCACCACGACTTGTATAAACCGCAAAATCTTTATGGTGTTCTTGAAACAGTCGGTGCATTCTTCCGTCAATATTTGAAGTAGTCATGAAGTTACTGGTTCGGCCAAACCCCGGAAGACTAGAAATAGTTGAACGGCAAAAGCCGACCCGTGAAGCCGAAGATGACGTTCTAATCCAGATTCAGACCGTTGGAATCTGTGGCGGCGACCTCACCTATTTCAGGGGAACCGGGCACACTCTAGGTATCACTGAATCTTACGTAGTTTGCCATGAAGCTGTTGGCGTGGTGCTAGAAGGCCCGCAACATCTTTTGGGAAAAAATGTAGTAATTGATCCTTTGATAACTTGTGGATTCTGCGAAAGCTGCGTGATTGGAAGACCTCAACTTTGTGGCAGTCGCAAAGATATGGGATACGGGGCAGATGGTGTTGCAGCAGAATTTGTAATTGTGCCTGAATCTCGGACTTATTTAATGTCTAAAGATCTTGCACTACCTACAGGCGTGCTTGTTCATGGACTCGCAGCGGTACTACATTCCTTATCAAAAGTTTTAGTAGATCAGATTCCTAAGACAGCGGCAGTTTATGGGCCAGGTCCTGCGGGATTAATGTTTGCTATACGTTTGAAAGAACTTGGCATTGATGTAATTCTTGTTGGCCGAAATAGCTGGCGCTTGGAGTTAGCGCAAGAGCTTGGAATTCGAATCGCGCGAATAGGTCATGACGAAGTCAATGATATTAGCGCAGAACTAGTTATTGAAACTACTGGAGCTTCAGATGTGCTTGAGGAAGCACTGAATCGTGTGGCACCTGGAGGCACACTTCTTTTGTATGCTCCGGGTACTTTTAATGTTGAAGCCACAAAAGTATTTAGAAGAGAACTCAAAATTATTGGCGCAACAGGGGCTATTGGCACCATGCAAAAAGCTATGGATATTCTTGCTTTAAATCCAGCGCCATATGAGCGCTTACTAACACATAATTTTCCTATTTCTAGTGGGCAGGCAGCTTTTGAGCTAGCAACGGCAGAGCCAGCTACACGTGGCGAATTCTTAAAGGCTTCACTGTGCCTAGATTAGATAATCCATTGCGAGAGGGTTTGGAAATCGCGAGTAAACAACAAGGTGCCAAAATTTTGGCCATGGGTGGTTCTATCGAATCGGTTATTGACTCACATGGCATCAAGACCATTGGCTCAGAGATACTTCAACGCAAAATAGAGAGTTTAGAATTTGGAATACCGTTTGAGTTTGAAAAGATTTGTAATATTGCAAGTCACTCACTATCAAAAAAAGAAGTAATTTTACTGGCAAAAAGCTTAAATGAAGTTAAAGAGAGTGTCATACCGGTTATCACTGCCGGAACTGACTGTCTTGAAGAGGTGGCGTTTCTAGCTAGTTTACTTAAACCCAAATCAGGAGCCATTGTGGCTGCGACTTTAAGGGATGGCTCGCAGGAAAATGTAGATTCTCTAATTTCAAATGTTATTAAAGTTCTCCTTAATTATTCAGTTTCAGGAATTGCAACGCCAGTAGTTGTTGATAATTTGATTTTTGAAGCTTCTAAATTCATAGAAGAGATGCTCTTTTCAAAGGAAAATTGTAAAGAAGTTAGAGAGATAAGTCGGAAAAGAGAATCTTTTGATGGTCACGATTCATCTCTACTAAGCGAGCTAGAGAAAAAAGCATTATTCCGTAACTTGGAGTTTGAGTGGCCTTCAGTTTTGGTTTTGAATTCAATTCTAGCTAACTATCCAAAAGATTTAGAGAGAATTATCGAAAATTCTGACATCGTAATTCTGCAAGGTTTTGGTGCTGGAAATACAAACGGAAAAGTAGATGATCTTTTGAAAGATCGTTTAAGTAAACGTAACCCCGTTATTTTATTATCGGCTCACCCAAGCATTCCGCTAAAACCCGTGTCTATAGCTAAAGGCGGAAATGTTAATCTTTTGAGTTCGGGTATCTGGAATGGACAAAATCTTTCGGTTAGGAAAGCTGCACTCTTGGCAAGCCTGTTATTTAATTTCGAAAATCATGGCCGAGCGCAATTCGAAAAAATTACTAATGATTTGGGTTCGATTGGCAACTTATGGGGCTAAATCCGACGCTTGGTTCAAAGCGAGAATCTTGGCAGGGCCCAAACGCCCTAAGTGGGCTGAAAGTAGCTCTTGAAAAAACTGATCCGAGTCGAGTTGTACTCCTTACCTCCCCAAGTTTTTCGGATGAACACAAATCTTTAATCGAATCAGCAGCTGGCCATGAGTTGCAGCAACTTTTCGTACCTCGGGTTTTAACGAAGATAAATACCACCCAAATGGAATTGGATTGTTCAGGATTTCAAACTGTCATCGCAATAGGGGGTGGCAATGTTATGGACGGCGCGAAGTCACTTCTGGGCAATGAAAAACATCGCCTGATCATGATCCCAACCACTTTAAGCGGCTCAGAACACAGCGCTAATACGACCTACTGGTCTGAAGGGAAAAAGGTAGTCGTTTCTATTGGATATGCAGATATGGTTATTGCGGATCCTCAAGTATTAATTAAAAATGAGGCTGTACTTAGAGCCGGCGCAATCCATTCTTTGGCACACATTCTAGCTACGGCTAAGACAGAGAATGTATCTGACTGGCATTTAAGAATTTCGGCTATGGCGGCGAAAGATTTAATAGCAGCATTCCATGTCACGGATTACGTATCTTTCTGGAATCGCGCAAGATTATTTCGTGGAGCCTGGAATGCTGCAGTTTCTTTTATGATGTCGGGTCCAAAAATTGGCGCACACCATCTAATCGTCCACAAGTTAGCAGGACCCTCAGATCACGCGACGTTTAGTGCGACACTTCTTTCTCGAACATTGACACAGACAGATGTATATCAAAAACCCATAACTGGACTTTCACGCTATTTCCCCGAGATTTCAACAGAATTAATTGAGCTCTCAGAAAATTGGTTATCGACTTCCTCTGTGCTTAATCCACTAATTAACCCATTAGAAATAGATGGCCCTCAAGCAATTCAGTCTGAGATAAAAGAATTGTGTAGATTAATATGAGTAATGTTCAAGAAAAGCAGTTAGCTTTCCAAATCGCAGAATCCTCTATAGCTGTTGCCACAAAGCCAAGTAATTTGGCTGAGGAAAAACTGTCATCAGCCATCACAATTGGATTACTGGAAATAGCAAGAAGTTCAATGGATTCACACCACTGGGGTGTTGCTTCAATACTGCGCGGGGATAGTAAAGGACCAGCTAAATCTTTACGGGGTACATCTGGTTCTGTTGAGAACATTGCGCAATCCCATGCATATTTAATGCATGCGCTGTTGCGTGACGATTCTTATCGAACAGCATTTCACCCAGGCCAGTTGATTATTCCAACTTGCCTTACATTAGGACAAGCGATTGGAGTAAGTGGAAGAGAATTTCGCGAGGCAACCTCAATAGCCTATGAAGTAGCCTGCAGGTTCGCCGATATATTTTTACCAGATGCAGCTTTTAGAGGCTGGCGTATTACCCCTTTATTAGCTCCAGTGGTTGCATCAGCAGCAGCTATTTCGTTATTGGCGCCGAGGGATGCGGGCAAGCTTGCCGATGCAATCACACTTTCTGCAGCTCAGATGGGCGGCACTCTTCATACAGCTCGTAGTGGCAATCAGTGGCAGACTCAAAGTGCTCTTCAGGTTTCAGCTGGGATATTCGCAGCAAAATTAGTTTCTCAAAATTCAGGCGGGACTGGAGATGGCTTAGAGGGAAACATGGGAGCCATGGAGCAATTTCTCGGAAGAACTTCCTATCTGCCTCCTGCTTCGGACCATCGCATTTTAGATTTAACATTCAAATTGTATGCCGCTCCGATGTATGCCCAATCTTTGCTGCAGGCATTTGACAGCCTAGATATACCGAAAGGTTTCCAACCCAAGAGAATTGATGTATTTATCTCAAAATTCGCAAATTCATATGCCGGAGATTTCAGAAAAACTGATGCGATAGCTAGTTTAGAAGAGTTGGTAATTGAGAAAATGAATGAATTGTTTTCTCAACAAAACGCTATTAATCCTAAAGCTGGAGGATTAGAGGTGTGTATTTCTCCCGACACTGAACTCACCGATGATGAATCAAGGATTGAAATCTTTGATTTAAACGGCAAGAGTCTAGTTTCGAGTGCTACTAGCAAAGCAACTCGGGTTGGACCTAATGAAATTATAAAGATGTTTAGTTGCTTTTCGGCGAGTCAAATTAGTTCATTAGTGGGTTCAGTCGAAGAACTCTCAAAAGCGAAATCTCTATCAAATTTACAAGAATGTTGGGAATCTATAGTCCAATCTACAAGGAATGAGGAGTAAGTGAACAACATGCAAACTGAAATAGAAATTCGTGGGTTGAGCCACCATTTCGTTAGTCCAGGCGGAAAATCCGTATCAACGATCGAAGATATCTCTCTAAACGTTGCACCTGGAGAGTTTGTTGCCATTGTTGGACCTAGCGGATGCGGTAAATCAACAATTCTCAACATAGTCTCGGGATTGCTAGCTGTATCCGAGGGAGAGATATCTATTGGTGGCAAAAAGGTTCAAGGGGTAAGCAAAGAGTTAGTTTATATGCCTGCCAGAGATTCCCTTTTCCCGTGGCGAACTTGTAAGAAAAACGTTGAACTTCCGCTAGAACTCCAAGGCATTCTAACTCCGGCAGAGAGAGGCGAACGGGCTGAAATGTTGCTCAATGCAGTTGGGCTTAATGGTTTCTCAGACTATTTCCCTTCAAGTCTCTCACATGGCATGCGCCAGAGAGTTGCCGTAGCAAGAACTTTCTCCACCTCGCCACGAATTCTGCTAATGGATGAACCATTTAGTGCACTAGATGCACAAACTAAAATAGTTGTGCAAGATCTATTCTTAAAAATATGGGAAGAGGAAAAGCAAACAGTTTTACTAATTACCCATGATGTTATGGAAGCGGTTGCACTTGCCGATCGAGTTGTTGTTCTATCTGCTAGACCAGGAAAAATTAAGTCGATTCACAATATTGACCTTGATCGACCGCGTTCAGTACGAAAGCTTCTCTTCGATGAACCGAAATTTCAAAAATACCTGCATGCTATTTGGGAGGATCTAGATGTCCAAGAATAATACGTCAACAAAATCAATGAAAACCCCCAAGTTCGCTTTCTCCTATTCGGGGTCTTCTGCAATCTCACTTTATAGATTGATTACGATCGTAGTATTTCTTCTCTTTTGGGAGTGGGTTGCACGATCAGGTTTAGTCAATCCGCTATTTCTAGCCCCCCCAAGTAAGGTAGTAGATTCAATCGGGTTTTTGAACGAACAAGGTTTGTTAGTCCCAAATATTTTGGCGACTTTGAAGGCGGCTTTTGCTGGATTCTTGATAGGACTTTTAGTTGGCAGCTTATTCGGATTCGTCATTGGATTAAATCCGTTACTAAATAAATTCTGTGCACCATTTATAACAATGATGAATAGCACGCCTCGAATAGCTTTAGCACCATTATTTGTTCTTTGGTTCGGGATTGGCATTTCTTCACGAATAGTTTTAGTGTTTTCGCTTGTGGTTTTTATTGTTTTGACAAATACCATAGCTGGAACTGAGAATATTGATAAAGACCATCTTGTACTCGCAAAACTCAATAGTGCCAAGCGTAGAGACATAATTTTCAAGGTGGCTTTACCGTCTGTGGTCCCATGGATTATTGCGGCAATGAGAGTTTCTTTTGCTTACGCATTAGCTGGTGCCGTAGTTGGTGAAATGTTCCTTGGTCAAGAAGGATTGGGATACTTAATCACCGCCGGCTCAGGAGTTTTCAATGTTTCACTAATTTTCGCAGCTTTAGGAATGACAATTGCGATTGCTTTTATAGTTGACAGATTAATGGGCTTGCTAGAGAAGAGGATACTAAGATGGAGAGCTTAATGAATAAAGGTCTTAATAGAGTAGTAGTAGTTACTGGAGCTGCCCGCGGCATCGGCTTAGATACAGCTCAGGTTTTAAATCAGCATGGTTGGAAAGTTGTAGGAATTGACATGATTCCTGCCGAAGATCCAAGTGTCTTTGCTGATTTTTACACAGTAGACATTACAGATCGAAAACTTATTGATGAAACGATAAGTAAAATTGTGACGTCACATGGATCGATTTTTGGTCTGGTTAATAATGCCGCCCTTACCCCAGTTGCTCCTTTCCTAAATGCTAAAGATGAAGATCTTGACATGGCGATCGAGGTGAATATCAAGAGCGTTTTCAGAATCACCCGTTCTGTTGGCGAGCATATGAAAGAACAAGGTTGTGGTTCGATTGTTAACCTAGCTTCTGTTAACGCCGAAAGAGGAGTTACGAATACTACAATTTACTCCTTAACAAAGGGTGCTATCGAAGCTTTCACGCGGACCCTTGCAGTTGAATTTGCCTCGCATAACATTAGATCAAATGGGATTGCTCCTGCGCCTACATCTACAAAGAAGGTACTGGCGCTTCTAGATCAGGCAGCGATTGAGGTTCGAACCAACAGAATCCCTATGAAGCGACTGGGAAGACCTCGAGACATGGCCAATGCCATTCATTTCTTGCTTTCTGACGAAAGCGAATTCATAACTGGATCAATCTTGCCGGTTGATGGTGGCTATTTAGCGTACGGGTCATAGAAAAAATGAAAGAGAAAGTCGTAATTGTTACAGGTGGCGGCGGCGGGATTGGGGCGAAAGTAGCGCACCAATTATCCTTAGCATCATGGATTGTGGTGTCTGTTGATATGGAATTTTCACAAAACAGTGATAGAAATCAAAAGATCGTTGAGATAGTTGGAGATATTACAGATTCTCGAACAATTGCTTTGGCTACAGCCAAAGCTCAAGAACTCGGAGAGCTTTGCGGTCTAGCAAACATTGCTGGGACAAGGACCTATCGAGCCTTACTTGATATCGAAAGAAGTTTTTTTCTCGAACATTTAGAAGTTAATGCGATTGCTCCTTTAGCGTGGATGCAAAGGGTGGCAGAAATTATGATTGAGAATAAGACCTCGGGCTCAATCGTAAATGTTACTTCTGTGATGTCAGAGCGAGTAACCCAATGTAATGCTGCTTATTGTGCTTCAAAAGCTGCATTGACTTCCTTGACCAAGGCAGCAGCATTGGAGTTATCTGGAAGTGGAATTCGAGTAAATGCTGTTGCACCCGGTCCCACTAACACTCCCATGCTAGATGCACTGGACGCAGACAAAAGGGAGAGTTTAGCAAATTGGTTACCACTTGGAAGGCTTGGGTCACCAAGTGATGTGTCCGAGGCCATTATATTTTTACTCGATAGCGGAAAGTTTATAACTGGAACGACTATTAGCGTAGATGGAGGATATCTTGTCGCATAGTCAAGAGTTAGTGCATTCATTAAGTTCAGAGGGAATCTTTCGGCTTTTGAAAAGTGCTATTGCGCATGCGGATAAACTGAATGTCAGTGTTTCTGTATCAATTTTGGATAAGTCAGGAAGGCAAGTTGGCTTTTGTCGAATGCCAAAGTCATCTTTCTCTTCGGATGCTGTTGCCAAAGGAAAGGCGTATGCAGCGGTCTGCTTTAAAGTAGAAACTAGCATTCTTGAAAAGAAAATACCTTTCGAGAAAATTGTTCAATTGATGGCTGCTAACAAGGATGAGATTGTAATTATTGAAGGCGGCAGGCCAATTTTTTTTGAAGAAACTTTAATTGGGGCAATTGGCGTTAGCGGGGCAACATCAGCCCAAGATGATGAAATCGCTGGTGCTGCTATCGATATGTACTTGAACTAAACTTCTAACCGCTGTTGATTCAATTGGCAAGTCGCTTGATTCTGCAAGCAATTGCAGAACTAGATGGATGGTGATCCCTCGCAAGAGGACAGAATCCGGCTTATA